>Ga0228711_1010010_pt1 | contig 12625 bp, 10 predicted proteins | sample MedpolnodulmetaG_2_FD_177996 | JGI IMG/M metagenome (GOLD analysis project Ga0228711, IMG submission 177996) | Root nodule microbial communities from Medicago polymorpha collected in Santa Monica, California, United States - brown nodules | ecosystem: Host-associated > Plants > Roots > Nodule...
TGCAAAAAAAAAAAAACAAAAAACTTAAAGAAAAAAAATATCAAAAGCATTACTGTTTGCCAAAATCTATATTTAACACTTGCTGTGACGTGCACATGCATACACAATTTTCATTTTAATGCACACAACATATGAGAGGTGAAAATTTATTAGAAAACTAGGTAAAGCTTCAAATCTAAATGCATCATTAGTGACAACACAATTGACTCATAATGAATCTCCCACCTTTACCTGGACCCTAAAATCTGGCGGGAGCTTTACAGCATCACGTTGACCTTATATTTAAACTAAGCCAATTCATTATAATTCAATCTAACGAGGCATAAGAAATAATAAAATGTTCAAGTCCAACAGGTCAACACTAATTTTTTTAGGCTTTAAAATTTAGAAATAAAAATTTCTCGTTTTTATTGTAAACAAACTCTGGCTTTTTTTTTCAATTTAGATCCTGATAACATTCAAAAAGTTGACAAAATAAATAGAAAAGCAACAATGTATATTGAATAAATATGATAAAATTGCATAAAGTGTATTATCTAAATCGATTGTGGCAATAACATGTATATCGTATACGAAGCATATCAGGTGGGTGTAAAATACAAAAAGCCAATCTTGATCAATCAATTGTATATATGTGATCAAGATTAAATTTAAAGTAACATCAATCTTGGTCATCTATATATGGTAATAATGTAGGGATTAATGCCTCTCTCTCACCTCTAATTGAATCCGACACACAAAAAAGGAATGAGGTATGTTTAAATTTGAAGCCTATGGGTAGATATCATTGTACTCTAGAAGCACAAAAGACGCATAAAATAAAGAAAACCATAGCAGAAAAGTCAACAGTAAAACTTCAAACATGCAAGAAAGTTAAAAGAAAAAGCTTTTGAAGAACTCAATTGTATAAATGATTTTTGTAATGGTATAACTGCCAAATTTGTATAAATGATTTTTGTAATGGTCTGTGGATGCTGTACAGCAGCTCATAGCAGCTATGAAACTGTATGCTGCAACTGCCAAATTTGTATAAATGATTTTTGTTGTACATTTTGCTGACTACTATAATTGAATTACCCCTCTGTAAATTGAAATAATTTTGAAGAAAAAAAAAATAGATCCAGTTCTCAGAACCCTCTGCAAGTTCTAAACTTTTCTCAGATTATCCACATCACTTTCCTACATTTTCTATTCTGTTGTTTTTCAATAAGTTAACAACATAAAATATGCGAGTCCCAGATTCTTCAATGATTGAATGCTTAACAAACATCAGACACGGGTATTTTCTACTGTTTATTTTCATTCCCAGCATGGAGTTATATTGTTGACCATTTCATAACCCCAGAAATAAAAGCTATCGCAAAGTGTCATTTCTAAAAACTGCACATTTCTACTCCAGACTGAGAAACAAACAAACCTTCACAAATGCAAAAAATTCCTCCTGAATACGAACAATTACTGCCATCCGTTTTAAGTGAGATGCAAAATGGTACCGCTGAACAATTTGGACAGGATGGCCACTTCCCCTGAAATTTGATAACGAATCATGAAAAAACAAAGACGACGTAGAAAGAACTATAAAAGAAAACAAAATGGGAAGAACAATAAAGGGGCGAAAAGAATAAACTAAATCATTCAAACCATGGTTATCAAATCGAGATTCAAATCTTAAATCAGAACCCATTTTATGAATCATGAATCAAATCTTATTGTGAATCATTTGATGCATGATCAATAAAAATATGACATTTTAAAGTAAAAACAATTAACATAGCAAAAATATAAGTTGGCATATCATATACAAACCTCTAAATAACTCAATATTTGAGTCGTAAATCAAATGATGAAAGAGAAGTGACTAGCTATAGAAGTTTACAAAAACAAAGTGGACACTGAGTTCAGGTTGTGATTCATTAATGAATTAGGATTCATCATAGTGAATCGCATTCGTCATAATGAATCACAGATTCACAGTTCAAGATGAAATTCATGTCCAAAATAGATACACAAGAGATTCAAATACATTGTGTTCAATTTTATATGGAATGGCGATACTGATTTAAACAACAAATAAGATAGCTATGAATCCAATATTGAATAAGGTATTATTACATCTAACCCCCAAAACACTATGGTGGTGTGGTGGGCACCAGTATCATCAATACGTCAAAATTTAAGGAAACAAAACATGAAATTTAACATTAAAAAAACAAGAAATTTATATCATACAAATATAAAAGCTCATAAATAGAAGAACACAATTAAAGACTTATTTGTAACTAATAATCAAAGTTCATTGGTACAGATCTTCAAACCCAATAAAAAACAAATATGTGCCTAAAAGGCTTAAAAGAACTCCGCTAAACATTCAACATAGATACAAGTGATTCCTCACATGGAATTACTATCTCCAAGCAATTTATCATCATCTCATTCATTCTCTTCACTACTAGACCTTATTTGTTCTGCATCCTCCTCCTCCTCCTCCTCCTCTGTCTCTATGGTTTGTGTCGCTATAGGGGACATCTGGTTCCCAATTCTTTCAGGCCCGAGGAGAAGAGCTTATGTTTGGCTGTTCGGGTACTAGACCTTATTTGTTCTGCATCCTACTCCAATTCTTTCAGGTATTTGGAGTAGAGCTTCCATGTAGTGGCTGCTGCTATTTGCCTCACTACAGCTACTACCCAACTACAACACTATGGGGTTTTGAGTAGCACCTAAGATATAGCAGCCACTATTGACTACAAATACACGCACACACACATATAGTAACATGTCCCCATTAGTCAAATATTGTTTACTTTCTTATTATATTTTCTAGCTTTCGCAACAGGAACACTGGAATTTAAACAGTTTGTTGACTGTGGGAAACAATCCAATTAAATGAGCTCAAATACCAAAAATTATCAACAAAAAAAAATTCACATCAGCGTAATCAATAGATAAGACATGCAGAATTAAGATACTTGAGCAGAAAAGTATTTACCTTTTAGGAACGGCCTTCTCATCAGATTTATAACTCCAATCAATTCCCTTAAGTGCAGCCTTCTCAAGAGGATCGCCAACCTGTGGAATATTAAGGAATTTATAGTAAGATAGTATCAAAAAATAATAGCAAAGATAGAAGGGGTAAAAATCTATTTCTTTCTCACTCTCAAGCTAAAATCATGAAGACCTATAGCACATCAAGCCGAAAGCATGAAAAATATTTGTAACCGAGAAAAGTAGAACTTAGGGTAAAGACGAATTGTGGAAAGAAAGGGTAAAAGGGAGAATTTTTCCAATCCCTGGAAAATTGACTACTGTCATCTAGAAAATTTATTTAGCATGACATCTGCAGTAAGCAACTTCGGATCTTATATCAATAAAAATATGGTGACATGAAGCTTAAGGAAACAATTCCAAAAATATCTTACAGTTTAGAATATCTTGGATTACATCTTTGGGATTAATTCCTATGTTTCCTTATCTTTCATGATTTATTTTCTTATATAATTACGTTTAGACTAAATAAGGATAAGGAATAAGGATTATATAGAGCCCGTTTAGATACATGTGACATTACCACAAGTGTTTCAAAGAGTATATAGTAATTTTGTGAGTGTTTCCTTATTTAGTTAAGATTATTAATATAAGGGTCTTGATATCAAGTGCCCTTAAGGCACTTGTTAAGGATTTAAAAATGGAAATAATTAGTAAATTTTATGTTCAAAAAGTTACTTTTTAAAGTTTTAATGCATCGAATGCACCATTTTCAAGACAAAATTTCTTCTTTAGACTTCTTAACAAGTGCCTTGAGGGCACTTGTTAGCATTTCCCTTAATATAAATAAGTCTCATTTCTTAGTCGACAAGAAATATATTTTGTGATTTGCTTTCTTTATGTTCCTTTACACGCATTACAAAAACTATAAACTAGACGACAATGAATTCAGGAGGAAAAAGTGAGCGGAAATGTTGAACTGTGGCATGCTACTAAATTCACATTCAACAGCATAGCAAGGTCTGGAAACTAAAACTCAAGTTAACCACCCACAGAGAAAAGAGTCATACCAGCTTATTCTCAACAAATACCAACGCATGGCAAGAAGCCAGGATTTCTACTGTTCGCACAGGCACTTTACTCATGTCAGATTCCAAATCTGTAGTTTCTGCCAACCCAACAACTCCAGAAAATTCCTATAAAATGGGAATAAAGGCATTATATTGCAGAACATGGTCTAAGATAATAAATAAATACCATGTTTTATGTGGGTATACCATGTCATCAGATGTAAGTGTCCCAGTCTTGTCAAAACAACATATATCAACCTATAGGCAATGTAGGAAATTCAATAAAAACCACTGTAAGTATATGATTTATATCTGACAAAGAAAAGGAAGCACAATAGCAAAAACAGTAAACCTTCAGGTACCTTCCCAGCAAATGGAATCCGAAAAGGTTCTGTGCAAAAAATTCCACGGCGTGCCAGTGCAATCAGAGAAGTATTAACAGCTATTGATAATTCCATTGGTAACTCGGGAGGTATCACAGAAGTAACAATAAGAGAACAACTTAGTATAAGTTTATACTTGCTCCTTGTGGGGTCTTCTAGCCCCTGCAGCATATACAATTTAAATTTTACCAAGTTGGATCGTAAATCACTATCAAAACCAAGCCATATTTACTATACATCAGTAGGGAAGCATTACCTTAATAAGCACATAACCAGCCGCAATTAAAGCGAATACAACCAAGAATAAAATAAACAATCCACTTTCCCAGCTATTAGCAGTCACCTACAATTTGTCAAATCAGGAAGCAGGAAAGGAAAGAAAAAATCTAATACATCAAAATGAGGCCGAAAATGTATTTTGGGGGGTTTAATAAAGTCTATATCAGTTTACCCTTTCTGTGGAGAATAAGATTGTTCGCATCAACTTTCCTTGACTTGTTTCAAATCCCGTTCTCAGAACAACAGCCAAGCAGCCACCATCAGGGGTTTTTAGAGGAAAGGTCTGACTCCGGTAAGATTGTTAAAAATAAAGAGAATCAGAAGCATGAACACGAGCTCAACGTTATATAAAAATAGATATTTTTTCCAGCCTGAAATAACCTTATCTGGAGAATGCTGTAATATTTTAGTTCCACCAAATAAAACATGGGTTTTATCTCGCTTTGCTGACAACTTCTCCTCAATATGCCTACCCGCAATAGAAATCTAAAAGGAACGTCAGATCTTAATGAGAATCGTTAAAAATAAAACCAGGAAGGAAAAGAAAAAAGAAAGATCAAAGATGTCTTATTCCAGCCTTGTTAATTTTCATGAGAAAGAGGGCTCCAAGGATGATAGTGAATTTACAAAACTAGACACATCGTTACATGCACATAACTAGAGTAAGTATAGACATGTAAATAAAATTAAAATTTTGGAAAGAAAAACTGAAACAAAAATTGCATGTTTTATGTAAATCATAGTGATTGAATCACATCGCAGAGGCATATATAGTAAAAAAAGACAGGAGGCGAAAAAATAGCATGGCACAATTAGAGCCTATCGGCGAGTCAAGGCAAACAAAAATTAAGCAAGATGTTTTATCATATCTGTCTAAACAAGTGGCTAAGCTGGATGGGTAAAAAACAATACCATTACTTCTAGACGGACGGACAAACCATGAATCAAGGTTGAAGCAAAATGATTCCTTATATTAGTGATATGATATCTGTCTAAATAAGTGGCTAAGCTTCATGGGGAAAATCAATACCATTACTTAGAGCAAGGAGGTACTCAACAAGCAACCACAGTCAACAATGTCCAGACCAGCAAAAAAATGATAGCAAACTTTGCAATCAAATACAAATTCATCTACTCAAACTTCGAAAAACATGTATAGCCCCTTGACCCAGAAAACCAACATATACTTATTATGCATCACATATTCATTACTGCTTTAGACAATAAATGAGTATCTTAGCAATTAGTTCAGAAAAGAGAAACACCTTCCATTGAGGAGTAGACTCGCCTGTGAGAATAGCTTCATTCACAATTGCACTTCCAGCCAATATAAGCATGTCTGCAGGTACAGATTTCTCCTCTCCATTCTGACCAGCAGAGCGACCTATAGAGACAACATCTCCAGGCAAAAGGTCTGTACCCGAGATTTTTACCCACCTATAATCAACACAAATAGAAGGAAAAAAAACTTTAAAATTGCACTGCATTAAACCCCCTAAGTATGAGCAAGCTAATGATGAAATAACATACTTGCCACAACGATGTACCATTACAATCTGATTATCCACTCTAACACGTCTTAACTCAGTCAGAGTCCTCAACCGACTTTTTGCCATCGTTGACTCAAACATAAACAGCATACCTAGAGTGAACAAACTATAGTACCAATATTCATCCAAACACCAGAGACCAACGCAGAAAACCTGGTCATAGTATAAGCAAGAAGCAATCCAAATTGAAAGTTAGAACGAAGACCAAACACAATTAACAGAGAAAAGGAGCATCAAAGAGTTACCTGAAATACAAAAAAAGGTTCCATGCAGTGCTCTTTCATCAATTTCTGAAATGTTGGCTGAGGATAATCAAATCTAGAAGATCAACAAGCAGAACATTAGAGATCAAAACTAAAACATAATCCTAGGAGACCAAAAGACACGTTTTGAGAAAGACAGAAGGAACGGATGATCATCACAAACACCAAAGTAATGGGTTGCATCTAAAACATGTCTAATTCATAAATATTGTGTAATCACAAACTTTCAACAACAAACACATTATAATTTCACCACAAAAAATTGTGTACTGAAGGGAAATAGATGCATGTAGAAAAAATGATGATTATCAAAGAAAAAGGAACCCACACATTCCGCCCCCATTTCTCAGTAGCAGCAAGAACTTTGGCTTCAGAACCATGGCCACTACTCTTGACATAATATCCAAATGTTTCCTTGGTAGGGTAAGAAAGTTTGCAAAAGGTCCCCTTCTCCTTCGAATAAACGAAACATTGTTTTCTAAAATCAAAATAAATTTCATCCAAATCCACGGCTAATGAAGAACCTGCAGACTGCACAAGAAAATACTTAACCATGGTAGACAACCAAAGCAAGAACCTTTGAAGAAAGAACAGGATACGAGAAGGAAAAAAAACACTCAACAAAAGATTCAGTAAGACAAGGAGAACATGTAAACAAAGAAGCAGCTGCTGGCAAGTGGGACAACAGTATCAAAGCACAACAATACATTGAATATAGCGTATAAATAATACAATTAATTTTAAATCATCAAACAATGGCACCAGAATTATGCATAATGAGCATCAACAAATAAGAATATCTAACCGCAAGAAAATTTTCCAACATAAATCAAGAAAAGATTATACCTAAACACAAAATCATAAAGAAAGAAAATGAACACATCAAATTAGCAAATATGGTAACTGTGTACAATCCAGGCGTGATCCCAGAAGAGCGGAGCAGCCCAGAAAGGATCCCGGCCAATCCTTGAATTTTGTTGGTATTTGGAATTGGATGTAATGTTTTGATAAAGACTTGGGAATGCTTGAGTGTTTTGATTAAGACTTGTGTTTTGATTTATGAATGTTTCATGAGTTTTTAGTTATTTGTTTAATTTTATATTAAATATATGGTTGTTTATACTTTATATTATTCATGTAATTATTCATGTAATTTGTCCAAAAAAATGGTCAATCCCGACGATCCCGCTATCCCACTTTTGGGGTCGGCCGCACCACTATCCAGAATTGACTACCTAGCATACCAATAATGAAACCCTGCCAAAGTGGATGGTATCCTAGGAACACAAAAAAGCAAAGATCGGTTTATCCAATAAAAGAGGTAGCAGCAAAAAATTGTCTTTAAAACTGAATCTGGTTTTTCTTTCCGAACCATAGGCAACCCAGTCAGTGCATGCAGTGCAAACTGCCAAAAAAAAACTAATGTCTGATCTCAAAAATGATGGACAATTGCAATTTATACTAGTCCTCTGTAGGTGCTAGAAACACACAACGAGGTATAAATAAATATGTGAACCCCCTACCCCTGCCTCTTTTTAGCCATTTCACCCAATAATCTACCTTACCTCAACTGGGCAGCCTTAAAGGATATCCCATGCACGAACTCACCGGCATGTAAATAAACATTAGCATCCCTAAACACTAGTAGTAGACTTTCTTCCAATTTTCATTGCACTGAGCTACAAAATTCTTATGGTTCCCTTATATCCGGTTTTGTCAAGCATAAACTCAATATATATTTCTTCCCTGAATTTTCAATATAGTTTCCTCCCCTTAAATCCTGGATCCAAATCCTTCTATTAAATCTTTTAAATCAAACGAAGATCCTAAAGTATTGTGTGTTGCCTCTTTACCATCTATAAGATCCAAAATACTCTCTAAAACAGGATTGGGAGTTAAAATATAAACTGTTCCAGAGGACTAAGTGTAAGTTTGGTTCCACTTTTGGATGTGCCAAAATTGATTCTAGAAGTGTAGAACTTATTTTAAAATGTTCAGATGTTTTTCAGTATAATTTATTTTGAAATATTTGGATGTTTTTCATTCCCTCCAGACGTGATTTTAACATGCAGATTAATTGTTCAACTCGTTTTGTACGGATATATAAACAAAACAAAAAACACTTTACATTCAACTCATTACTCACTTTTAACTAAAATCAATTTCTCGTACCACATAACCAAACACGCACTGAGTGGGTGTTTGGCAACCCTGTAGCTCACCGCTACCTCACCTTTAAGACCCCTCTCACCGCAGGTCTCCTGAAGCTCTAATTGTTAGCTTCTATCCAAACATGCGGTAACACCACAACTTTTTAAAATACTAAACACACACACTAAGTCATAGTCTACAGTTGATCCTTTCAATACTATCCTCAATCAGTAAACTAACATTTAAATACATCTCTCACTTCTCATAATTACAATACAACACCAATTAAACAACTAAAAAAAAAACCTCGCTTCAATTTCAACTCAATAATCAATAAACACGTGAAACACTTACCGATTTCCGCCAATTAAGAGGCACAACTTCTTTTGAACCACAAAATTTCGCCGGAGTTATCTTGCACGAATCAGCCTGATCAATATTCTTAACCTAAACACACAAAAACGCGATTATAAACAGAAATTCTAAAATTGAACAAATTTGATCAAAACACGCAATTAGATACAAACCTTGCTGTAATACGCAAAGCATTTGAAATCAACGGACCAAGCAGTGAAGAGACAAACGAGAATATGAAGAGAAGCGAGTGCACCTAAAACAATACAAGCATCGACGAAATCGAGACTAGGAAGAATGACTGAAATCCACGCGCCGTATAAAATAGCGAAAGGAAAGACGTCTAAGCGCCATGGCAATTGCTTCTTCCGGAGTAGATCAACTTTGTCTACGACCTTACCGCCGACGTGAAAAGTCGACATTAATCGCTTATTTTGAGAATCGATTAAGAGTGGTGATTAGGGTTTGTAGATCTGGTTGAGAATTTTTGGTGAATGTGAAGAGGTTGGGTTTAACGCCACGCTAGTGGCGAGGATTTGTCTCTGTTTCTGACGACTCTTCCCAACTATGATTCGCCGTGTACTCTCTCTTTTCTGTTTTTTTACTTTCAATCTGCCTTTTTCGTTTAATTAAAGAGTTATACGCCCAATTTGGTATAATCACGAATGAAATTACATAGATGGAATTTTACCTCAATGTTACGCGATTCAATAAAAAAAAATAGACTTAATTGCAGTTTTGATCTCTTTATTTTCAAAAAATTTCAATTTTGGTCCCCCTATTTTTAAATCAGCAATTTTAGTCCCCCTATTTTGTGAAATTCAGAAATTAAACTCATCCCTTGCCACTTGTATTGATGTGGCGTTTTAATATATGATGTGGCATTTTCTATTTTAAATAATCAGTGCCATGTCAGAATATATTTAAAATAAAATAAAAACAGTATTTATTGTTAAATTGTTAAATATAACATTATATTTTTAATTATTGTTAAGCAGCTAATTAAAAGAATGGATAAGAGTGTTATTGAAAAAGCCAAACACAGTGTTAAAACAACAAAACGATCAAAAGCATAACCGCTCAAGAACCCTAAAATGCCCATACTCCATACTTGCGATTTTGGAACCTAAATCACGTTTATGATGGTTCGATTTTGAAATCCAAAACTTATATTCTTCATCATCGAATTGTTTTTTCTCAAGCCGTTCTTCGTCGACAACTTTCATTTTTTTGCGAATCATCATATGTTCACCGTGTTTTGCTGACCATCAACTCATTTTCCGTGATGAATTCATCTATGAAGGCGAAGGTGGTGGAGAAAGGAGAAGGGGGTCGAGATGCATCTCTGTATTCAAGGTATGTGTATATTTTCTCTTTTGACCCAATATGGTGTAGTTAAGGTGTGTATTCATAAAAGTTCCATAACAAATAAAAATCGTGAAATCTTGTTACTAATTTACAGCAGCTATTGTGATGTTTATTTGCAAATTTTGTATCTCTAGTTTAGGGTTTGCAAATAAAAACTGTGATGTTTATTTACAAATAAAAATTGTGGAATTTTGTTACTAATTTACAGTATCTAGTTTAGGGCATTGAGGTTAATTACAAAAGCAAATATTTAAAAATTCCATAGAAACATGTACTCAACCATGAACCATCATGACTTTGAGTATGGAAATTGTCTTTTTTTGGAGGTCAGTGCTCCTTTTATATGCAGGTCAATCCAATAGACTGAATAAGAAACATAATGTTTTCCTTTTTTTTCGAATGCATTGTGATTAGCACTTTAATTAATGTTTTTGTCACTCTAAGTTCTACATCGGCACTAATGCTTAGCATGATAATTTGTATTTTTAGTAACCCTGCAGTTCTATTCTTTTCCATATCAACCTTTTTTGATCTTCTTTGTGTTTTTCTCTATGCATTTGTGTTTCCTAAATTATCAATTGTGATGTTTATTTACAAATAAAAATTGTAGAATTTTGTTACTAATTTACAGTAGCTATTGTGATATTTATAAAACTCCTTTACAGTAGCTATTTTGATTTTGGTTTTTTATGCTACTGATTTTGATATGTTCTTGCTACTGATTATGTTCTTTCTACTGATTTTATGCTACTGATTTTCTATCTCTAGTTTATGCTACTGATTTTTTATGCTTGTTTTTACGTTCTTTATTTGTATAGGTCATCACAAAGGCAAGTCATATTACGTATATACCATGGCGGGTTGTTCATGGAATTGCCTAGCAACGTGTATGTTAGTGGTAAAATGGAAGAAATGAATTGTGGTTGGGATGTCAATGTCGTGTCCTGCATGGATATTTCAAAACTGATTGAAAGTCTAGGGTATAGTGATTTCAAAAGCTTGTATTATCATTGTCCTAAATTAGCACTTAGTCGTGGTGAGTCTAGGGACGCAGAAGTAGAATTCAAAAAAGAAGTCACAGGCTGGTGAGAGTTCACAAGCACCTCAACCTCAAGGATCACAAGCATCAAGTCGTTAGATAGTTTTGGTCTTAGATAGTTAAGCTTACATGATATCCCTTATTTTGTAATGGCAGTGTTATGCCTATTTTTGAAACTTTTAGCATTGTGGCTTTTGCTAATACCTTATGACTTGGGTATCATTACGACATTACTTTGAATAATTAGTTTACAACTAGCGACTTATGTGAAAATCATGGCATTATGGTTCGAATGATTATGCTAGTGAATTTTTAGCTATTTTCTAAGCGCATATTTGTTTGTTTGTTTTATATATATTCTCTAATTTTTCTGATATTTATTGAAATTTTTCTGGTATTTTTCTGATTTTTGTAGCATTTATCGGATTTTTTTTTTGTACTTATTATAATATTTGTGGTATTTTTATGATTTTCAAGCATTTATCTGATTTTTCTGGATTTTTTTGCTTTACTAATTTCTTTCTGGTTTTTTTAGGATTATTTTTCTGGTCTTTTATTAGTTTTTTCAAAAAAAAATCCTTGATTTTTAACCTTTTTTCTCTCTAAAAAATACTGTTATTTTTTACGTTTTTTAAAAATGAAAAGTTACTGTTTATTTTGTAAAATTATTTAGATTTTTAAATATATTCTACCATGGCACTGATTATTTATATATTAAAACGCCACATTAGCACAAGTGGCAAGGGATGAGTTTAATTTCTCAATTTCCCAAAATAGGGGGACCAAAATTGAGAAATTTTGAAAATAAGGGGACCAAAGCTGTAATTAAGCCAAAAAATTATAAATGTATTTTTTTTTATAAAATTTTGATTTTGAATAAAAATAAAATTATAAAAAATAAAATTAATCATGATTATCTATTTCAATGACACCAACAACAATCTTTATTATAGAAAAGGTTGTTTAATGTATATGTCGGATAATAAAAAAGTAAGTATAAATATATTACTCTAATTTGTTACACTTTTTAAATGATAAAAGAAGAAAATTAGACATATATATTCTCATATGGTGTTTGTTACACTTTTATTTAATATTTAAATTTACAGTTATTTATTTGTTATATGTGTTGTTTGTATTGAAAGTTGAAGTAGTTTTAAAAAGAGAAAAAAATCAAAATATGTTA
>Ga0228711_1010011_pt1 | contig 12623 bp, 12 predicted proteins | sample MedpolnodulmetaG_2_FD_177996 | JGI IMG/M metagenome (GOLD analysis project Ga0228711, IMG submission 177996) | Root nodule microbial communities from Medicago polymorpha collected in Santa Monica, California, United States - brown nodules | ecosystem: Host-associated > Plants > Roots > Nodule...
TACATCTACCCTTGTGGGTTTTGAGGTATTCAAACAAGCTATTATGTAATTTCTTGATCTTTTAATATATGGTTCTAGCTCATTTATTCAATATTGTTGTTATTCTTGTATTTAATGCTTTATTGAGATTCAAAATGATATTGACAAATACTTTTGGATTTAAGAAATAGAATAACAATCTATCTTAAGTTATCACTCTAGACATAGATGTTAATATTTGATAATCGCTTTTAATCTAGAACTTAATGCTTTTGAGTCATTACATCGGTTGGGAAATCGTCGATTAAATGATCCAATCGACTTTGTGTTTATATAAATGTTTGGGAAATCGACATTTAAACAATCCCTTAGAAATAACGATATCATTTGGACATGAATGATATTGTCGAGTGATTGTGATAATATCGTTTAAAAAGCTAGAATCCGTTATTTGATCGAGAGATTGCAGCTGTTACGCTTGGTTGATGTCTCTAACCCCAAGCGAAATAGCCTTATCTCTTCTCGTTTTACTTTTATGTCGAGTAGAACAATAGTTTTACACAAACAAACAATTCATACCCAAACACTTAACGTGATAAATATTGTGCAAATGCTTATGAAATACGCAACTCCCTGCGGAAACGATCCTATAAATAGTTTTATGACATGTAAAAATCTTACATCACTCATGCAAATAGAGTTCCAATCAACTCAAGCAATTTTCCTATTATCCTCACCCCCACCCCAACAAAAAATAGTAAGAATAGATTCGATATAAAGCGTAAACGTATTACATAACAATTAAAATTATTCTGACACTAACCATCTTTTTATGACTATTCAAATCGGTTTTAAATATTTGTTTTAAATGTTTTGAATTATTTTATCTGAGAAAATATAAGATAATAAAAATATATGCAAAAATATATTGATTTGGGTGCTAGTTGTGGGTTGCATTAAATGATTTATGGTACACGGTCTCTTTTTATTGCCAACTTGTCGCACTATCATTTGATTTTAATTTATTTCTATCGTATGTGTTTTATATTTGATGATAATGACTGTATGACCCATGTATGAATATGTTATATACTAGTTCTTCCGTAAAAAGAAAAACTCTTGTTTATTTTTTCTTCAATTTTATCTATATATCACCAACTAATTTATGAAGTAAAAGGGTATTAAAACAAGAATTAACGAAAAAAATAGGTTTAAATCACATTTTAGCTCAAATAAATAAACAGTATATCTGAACTTATGCATGCACCATGATTTATTGGAGGTTGCCGACCATACTGTTTGTCAGCAAAGCTAGCATAGTTATAATCACGGCACCGAATTCATAATGCCGTATGTATCAGGGGTCTACCATGTTTTGGTACCCATTCAAATACATTCCCTTAAAAAAAACAAATCAAATACAAACTCGAGGTATTTGGCTAACTTATTGTAATTTTTTAGGTAGACAAAGTGATAATAACCCTAAACTCAATTAATTAAATATCTCTCACACCATGTGCAATTTCTCTAAACTTTTCAATAGTGACTCAATTGTGTACTAAACTTTTCTATAAATAGATTATCTTCCAAATACAAAAGTTCATTCAGAACATGTGGTTCAAGAGGAAGGCTAGAACTAGAAACATCAAGGAGAAGTCTCAAAGCTCCTCAACTTTTGTTCTTAGAGTATGTTTTATTTCTATCTGATTACGTCTTTTGTTACCATGAGTAAGTAACTACCTTTTGATTAAGTTGAAAGATGAACTTCTATTTATTTGTTGGATTTTTTTAATGCACTTCTTTTATTTGGTTATGACATGAGTTATGTGTAATTTTCATATGTTTCAAGCTCATAGCCTTCATGGGGAGTGTGACATACATAGCCTTCTTTTGATTCGGCATTGTTGTATATGAATTTTATTATAATCTCTTTAATTTAATTAGAGAACGCTGGGGTATGTTTTTTGGTTATAAGATTCATGTGCGGTGTGGTTCCTTAAAATGACAATTTAGGAATTTCAACGTTTGTCTTATTTCAATTACCTATGAAAGTGTAAGTTTCATAAATAAATAACGATATCTATGTGTACAGAACCCTAGAAAATTGACGATCATTTATCATATTGCACGTATGACCTTTGGGGTGATGAGGAACAACATGACATCTGGATGGATAATATCAAACGAACCTAACCACTTAGATATGATCCTTACTTCATAATCTGTAATCGTATTTTTAGGGTAGATTTATTTTCAGTTTATCTTTTAAGGACTAGGTTAGTTATTTGTTTTCCTTTTATTTAGATAGATTATCTTATTACGCCAAAAAATATGCATCTTGGTTCAGGACATAATTACAACAACACATTCTTAAATTACAATCTAAATGGTTGTGAAACCATTCATAATACATACAAGGATTTGAAGTACATTTAGCCAAAAATCTTTTCCAATAAGCACATTTGATATTATCAACGACCTCCTCCACTGGGACTTAGAAGAAAAGGTATATGAGTTTTGAGCACACCAAACTGCCCGAATTATGCCATACCAATAGTAGTCCTTTTAAACCTGCCATATTTTTCCATTAGAATTTTCTTGAAGCAAACACCACATCCACTTAGTAAGTAAGGAAATGTTCATTATTTGAAGATCTATCACTCAGAACCCCCACTATCCTTTGGCACTCACACATCAGACCATTTCACCCAACTAATTTTGTTGAATCTTAATGACCCTCCCCAATAGAATCTTCTTTGTTCCCGCACAAGAGATTCCCACACACATTGTACCACTCAGAGGATTGTGTGATGAGCACCACTTTTACTTTTCCCCCTTGCTTAGGGTCATGTACTTCTTGTACTTGTATCCAACCCCCTTATTGAATAAAAATTCTCTTTTGCCAAGTGTATTATTGATTAATGTTGTGCATTTCAAGTCATTATTTTGATTTTATTAGAGACTATTTCTAGATTCTTGTAACAAAAAAAAAATCAAATAAAAAAAAATTATCGTTGTCGTTAAAGCAATCAAAATATTTGAATTTACTAGAATTTTAATTTGTTTAGAATTTTCTATCACCTTATCCAAAGACACTTTAATATAAAACAACAATGATAGGTAGACGCACTTAATGTGTACACCCAGTTGAACCACTCTAAAAAATTTCAGTTAACTAAATATATGGTCCGTGTGACCACAATTGTTTAGTTGCGTGACCACTATTTTTCCAGAATTTATTTGGTTAACTAAGTGGAAAGTGGTAAAATAGTGGTCACACACATTTTAGTTGTGTGACCACATTTTCAGCTTCCAAATAGTGGTCACGCGACTGGAAACAGATGGTCACACAGACCATATATTTGATTAACTAAAATTTTCCGAAGTAATACAAAGGGATGTACACATTAAAGATGCTCGCATATCTTTATTCAATTTAAAAATATGACTCCATATTTTTAAGGAAGGGATGTTATAAACTTTATTGTTAAAGATGAAGATGGTCTTTGTATACCCTTTCATTGGAGAGTTTTTGATGTTTGTCTCGAACAAGTGCTTTCTTAGTGGTTCAGTTTTTTAGGCTTTAAACCCGTTTTATTAATTTTTGGGATAACACCCATATTCCCCCCTCCCCCTCTCTCGTCCCAAAATAAAATAAAGAAAATATTGTCTTAAAATGGTTGTACAAATATCATTTTTTTATTTTATTTATAGGGATGTGCTAAATGACGCGAATGAATCAACGCACGACGGCACACGATAAAAGGTGGCAATGGTTTTATATTATTTTATCCCCCGTAAAAAAAATTGTTTAGATTCCAATCATGTAATTTGAAGATTTTTGGTATTGAACCTTCATGAATTTTGACGGTACAAAATCGATGATATGGCAGGGGGTAAACCGAAATTCTCTCAAATTACAAGGGGCGAAGGTACCTTAAATTTTGTAAATTGATGCCATGAAGGTCCAAAATCAAAAAATCTTCAAATTACATGGTTGAAATCTAAACAAATTTTTTTACAGGGGTAAACCGGAAATCACTAATATTGCAAGGGAGTAAACATATAGTAACCCTTTTTTAAATAAACAAAAGTCAAACGCAACTATCATCAAAGTGAAATCCAATGGTTATTAACCATTCGTTGTTTTTCGTCGGTCATTTCTATCACACCATTTACCTTTTCCCTTATTTATATATAAGAAAGAATAAAATTCTTGCATTCTTTTTTCAACTAAGTATTAACGTGATGAATACTCAAAAATTCAGAAACTCAAATTAAAATAAGAGTAATGAGATAACCAGGAGAAAACCCAATTAAAATATTTCACAATGTAAATTGATACAAGTCTTGTACAAAGTCTTGTACAAGAGGATAGGGCCACATATAAGATGAACCTCCATCACACTCATTCTTATTCTTAATAGCATTAAATAGCACTCTCATATACTAGTGAGCAGTTACCATAATCTTCAAGCCCTGATGCTGTAAATATCACCAACAAAAAAACAAGTCAGTAATTACTTTCCTATTTTCTTTCCACTTTAAAACAGACCAATAAAAAGAAGTAGATAGTGACAATCTCAAACAAATCCCAAAAACAATTAATAATATAAAATATTCAAAACTCAAAATATTAGTTTTTTTTTTTTTTTTATGTTTGTTGATGCATGTGTATTGAATAAATGTTTTTTTTTTTTTGAAGAATTTCTGGATTTGTAGTTGAAGGTTTGATTGTATTGAAGATTGATAAATTTGTGGAAAAAGAAATGGTGATGATGAAACCACGTGTTCCTTCTTTTTTTCTTTTTCTTTTTGATTTTTTTTTAATTTTTGGTTGTTTCTTCCATTTTTTTAATTCAATAAATATATATTTAGCTTTTTTATTATTTTTAATTAAAAAATTACACACGTGGCATCCTACTCGCTTAAGTGAGGTGCCATGTGTGCGTTGGCTCGCTCAAAATTGGCTTAGGGGACAAAAACTGCAAAAAGGGGTAGACTTAGAGGGTTGGGTTTAATTTTATTTTGTTAGGGGGCCAAAATCGCAACTTAATGATACTTAGGGGGCCAAAACTGATGTTAAGTTTATAAATAAACAACATATTAAGTAGCTTAATGGTTTGTCCAAAAAAAAAAGGCTTAGAGATAGAAAATGGGCAACGGTACCGTAAAGACTTCGCTTTCATTGGATATATACATGGAAAGCAAACAATTAAACATGGAAATTGCAAACCAATAGACATCATAAATATTAGTGATGCAGCGGTAGTACATAGCAATATCACCAAGCCGTTCCACTCTCTAGGTATGTTAATGATGTATTTGATTGAGAATTTGGATTTGAAATTGTAGGCGATTCCAAGGGAAGCCAAAAATTTTGGGCTAGGAGAAAGCACTTACTATGTTGTGTTGGTTGTTAGTGCGATAATGTGGCAAGCATTTTTCTTGGGAGCTATTGGAGTTATTTTTTGTGCCTCATCGTTATTCTCGGGTATTTTGATTGCTGTGTTGTTACCATTAGTGGAAGTGTTGGCAGTTGTTTTCTACAAAGAAAAATTCCAAGCAGAAAAAGCGGTGTCACTTGTACTTTCTCTTTGGGGGTTTGTGTCCTATTTCTATGGTGAGATCAAACATGCCAAGGCTGAAAAGAAGAAACATGGTTTAGAAATAGAGACGGGTCAAACTGTTGAGGGGCTACCTGCTCCGTGATTGGAAAGTAGCATATAAAAATGTTTTGAGTGTTTTAGTTAAGCCAAATGCTTTAATTAAATGTCTTACTTTTTTTTAGGAAAAAATAGGGAAATGCAAGTGTAAACTAGTCTCATAAATATTGATCCCCTAGTAAGTATGGTTACAGTATATACTTACCAATAATATAATTGAATTTCACTTCCAGTAAACGAGATGCACTTTTCACAGTATAGACTTATCAATAATATAATTGAATTTCCCGTATTTTATTAACCACTTAAATGTGTATTTTTCTTTAAGAACAATCAAATGTGTATTTATATTACCCACTTATTTAACCAACATATTTCGTATGAATCGCCTAAAGTAGTTCATTAGTCATTAAAGTGCAGGTCTCCCTCAAAAACAGTTCAATAAAGTAAAAGTGATTAATCATTCATTTAAATTTATTCAACATAGTTATAAAATGACAAAAGCACATGGATATTTCATTAACCACTTTTTACTCAAACTAAAATACAAGTCATTAACGAGCACATTTGTATTTTCATTCAAGAATGGTGGGGTGAGGTTTGCTGGATGAAGGAACGATGGTGAGTCGACCTAGAAAAAGAACGAGTGTTGGGTGTTGAAGGGTTTGTTTCAAGTGAGAACGGAGAAAAAGAATGACGATGGTGGACGGAGAAGAGAACATAGAAGGGTTAGATTCAAGTGAGTTGGAAGAGAACTGAGAAGAAGAATTTTTATTTTTTTTTGGTTACATGAGAAGAAGGTGATTTGAACAAGTGTTGAGAGTGTGAGAAAGAATTATAACATGAAAATGGAAAAATATATTGCCAAGTGTTTTCTTTTTATAGTTGGATACAAACATATAATAACGCTTTCACAAAAGCGCCAAGCGATAGGTACCCCTATAAATATAACAGCGTTTTTAGTTATATATATATATATATATCTTATTATTCTCATTATAACATACTCATTCTCATATTAATGATATCCAATAATTTATTAAAAATAAAGATTGTGTTATGGAAAATGTTAATCGATGCCTCAGACACTAGTTAATGATACTAAAATAAAAATTATGTAGTAGTTATTGCATTGAAAATTGTGTAATTAATTCATAAAAAGTCAGAATTTTATTTTGTTGGTAATAACTTCTTTTTTTAGTATCCTTAATAAGTGTTACGGTGAACCGGTTAGCATGACCCTTGTTGTATTTATGACTCCTTGTTTTTCTTTTAGGTAGCCTTAAGCTTGTTTTTTTTTTTAGGGAAGCCTTAAGCTTGTTATTGATCAGTTATGTTCCATTAACATTGTCCCGTATTTCAATTCCTTTGTCTCATTAGCTGATAGATCTAGATCTTTATTTTTTAGAAGGTTTTAGTTTTTTCATTTAGTTTGGCATTTTAACCGATTTTTTTTTCATAAAAAAATGAGATAAACGATTATTCTTATAACATTATGATAATTCAAAATCAATTAAAACAAGAGTATTGAGATAACCAAAATAAAAACCAGATTAAAATATTTCACTACGTAATTGCAATTCATACAACGACACAGTAAGGACTATCCAACATAAGTCTGGTAAGAGGATGGAGACATAAATAACATGAGCCTCCACCACTCTCATTTTATTCTTAATAACATTAACGACACTCTCATATACTAGTGAAAAGTTTGCATAACTTTGGAGCTACAACATCATCTTCAAGCCCTGATGCTGTAAATATGACCAAAAAAAATAATCAGCAACTATTATAAAATAAACTAGTAAAGAAAAAGTAGGTTAGCAGTGATGTAATTTAAAACATAAAAACACAAAAACAGAGAATAGATTATAAAATATAAAAATAATCTAAAAAAAATAACAAAGAGTACGTGTATATAAACTTTTGGGTTAAATCACTAATATTGATTTTAGTCCTCGTAAAGTATTTCTTAGACTTTTGTTCCCTCCAAAATTTTCCGTCTATAAAATTAGTCCATACTTTTTAGTTCACTAATGTCAAAACTTCATATATTTTTTAATGAAATTTTTCAAAAATTGATAGATTTAAGGGGACTCAAACTAAATCTTAGTATTTTTAGGAGGACCATTTACTTATTTAACCCTAAAATTTTCCTAGAAAATGAAACAGCATATTCATAATATTATCCAAAAATTAAAAGAATGAATCAGCTCTATAAAAATTTAAATGTTGTCACCATAGTTTATAAAAAGACTAAAATAACAACGAATTTGATGAATAGTTGATTTTTTTTTAATTAAAGATCGGGAAAGAAAGTGAAAAATAGATGAACATACGTAGCACAGTTGGTGGAGGTACTGATCTTGTATGGAATGCTAACACCACATTTGCCAGGGAGAGCAGAAGCTGCGCCAGCATTCAAACCAGAAATTGCACCAGCTGCTTGTTTCAAGCAGTTGCAAGCTGCCTGACGGGCAGGTGTGGTGGTGGCGGCGCCGTTAAGTCTCCTCACTCCACCACAGCATGCTGCAGATGGACCAGGACCACCTTTAAGATATCCAATGCATGGAGCAAGAGCACCATTTACTTGTCCACATGAGATTGCAGCCTCTGCCATAGGTGCAACAATCATGCACATCATCAAAACAACACATGCTATCTTCATGCTTGCCATTGTTTTTCTTAAAAGAAATTTTGTAAAGATAAATGTTTCTTTGTTTTTCTCTGTTTGTTTGTTTTGTGAGTGTAAAGTGTAAGAGGGTGGAGGTTTATATAGAAGAAAGATGAGGTGGAATTTGGAATTTGGAGAAGGTGGGAAGATGAGCATAGTGATGGCTCTGTCGGTATTGGGTGGTATGCATGGTACAGTGCTCTATTATTATTGAACACTTGTCTCATTATCTTTCAATTTTAATTTAATACAACCGATTTGATGATAATAATAGCCCCATACTCATTACTCACATTCGACCTAGCTAGTGCCCAGGTGGATTGTATGATTTTTTTTTCTTTCTTATATTAAAGACAATTCATTGAAGAACACATTTTGTTAAATAATGAGCAAGTTAGATGACATCACACTCAACATGCAAAAAGTTTAACCAAGAAAGCAAACATTATAACTAGTACAATCTCCAATAAAAGAGCCGACATAGGTGGGAGATATATTAGAAGCTTCTTAATTTAACGTTAGGACCATATTAGAAGCTTCTGAATTTACTACAAGAGTAAAAAAACATGTCTCTCGCAAATTTCAAACATTTCCACATAGCTAAAGCTTCTGCAACCTCTGAATCTGATAACGAACAAACTTGCCGACAACTAGTTGCAACAACAAAACCTTCATCATCTCTCATCAAAACAGTAATACCCCACTTGCCCCCTCTATCGGATCTGCCACATCAACATTAAGCTTATAAAAACCACTAAAAGAAGGTCTCCTATGAACATCGGACACTGGCAAAATTGGACCTGCACTCAGTGTTTCCAACAACATCGTACTAGCACTTTTAAAATTCACAATAGATCTTTGTGTCTTTTGCTTTTACTTGCATTTACTGTGTTTTTCCTTGTCGAGAGACAATTATTTTCTTGCAAAGCTTCATCTTGTTCATAAAGCAGCCTATGAACTTGTTGAACATTCATACATTCTCTGAAAAAAGATTGCACAACATGTCCTAAGATTTCTAGTTTGATCATGCTTGTAATAATCAAAGCTAGACTTGTAGTTTACTAAAAACACCGGTAAACATGTCCACAAAGAACACACAATTGATCGCTACTTATTCCTTTTTTCAAAAGATCATTTTTTTACCGGTAGTTTTGCATGTAAAATCCTCTACGAAAAATATATATATCTTGAAATACTTTTTGTTTTCCATAATTTTATTCACACTTGGTGATCAATGTCTTGCATTGAGCTATGCGAGACATTTACTACACGCCTTACCTTTAAGAAACACTATGAACTCTTCACATAAAAAATGGCTGATCGTGAAGCACCCCACACAAATTCATCTTGTAATTGAGAGAAATAAATTGACAATTGAAGAATTTGTTGAGCCTCAAAAGGGGAGAAAATTTCATTAATTAAAGGGGTATTTCAACATCAAATTTCATGATGAATGAGATCTGAGACAAACATAATATCACAATTAGGGGGTTTAGGAGACCAAATTATCTTGTACCTATTTTGATAAGAAAGGCAATTATCCTCCCATATGTTAGTTAGATGACCATTACCTACTCTCCAAATATCAACTTTCTCAATAATGTCCACACGAGCTTGCAACATACTTCTCCAAGAATAACTTGGGCAATAACCAATTGAAGCTTTGAAGAAATGCAAAATACTTCTCGTCGTTGCATATAATATGTCAACTTTGTTTAGACAACATGACAAGGTTAAACTCATGAAATGTTCTAAAGCCTATTCCACCCTTATTTTCTTCCTGACATAATGTCTCTCATTCGATCCACTGAATTTTACGTTCACCTTGTTTGCTTCCCCACCAGAACTTACTATCATGCATTCAATATGCTCTCATAAAACCATCAAAAGGATAAAACAACCCATCACATAAGTAGAAATTGCTTGAACCACTGGTTTGATCAAAACTTCTCTCCCAACAGTTGATAGAATCTTTTTCTAACCTTTCAGCTTCTTCCACACCCTATCTTGGACAAGATTGAAAACCTATTGCTTAGGTCTACCAACAAAAGCAGGCAGCCTCAAATACTTTTATTGACACTCAACAACCTTAATTTTCATCCAACCTTGGAACAAGATTTGACTATCATCAAATACATTTCGGCCAAAAGAGATTTCAGATTTATCTAAATTAATAAGTTGAACTGAAGCAAATTCGTAAGTATCAAGAACTCCCTAATAGTCTTCTTAGAAACTGAATTACGCAAGTTTTATTTAAACAATTACAATGAAAAGTACTTAGGTACATGCATGTAAATGAGATAAATTTACTTGCATCATTCAAGTGTTTTCTCTTTTACTTTTTTTCAATTATGTGTGTTTAAAAAAAAATAGTTATGTTTGTGAAAAACTAAATATTTTTCTTACATGCAATCACTTTTTTCATATCATTCATGATAATATTGGTCATCCGACCTTAATGTGACGGTTTCAAAACAATAAATTTAAAAAAAATTATAATCTATAAAATATCGAGTTTACATTTGGACCATTTTATTTTAGCCGAACAGTCACAAACGCATGAATGAGCAACTTTGTGACTTGATGATTGCAGCAGATTGAGATCCCATTTTCACAGCTCTTTATATTTTATTATTTAAACGATTTTGTACTCTTCATGCTCTTTATGTTTATCATTTAAACACATTTTTTACTCCTTAAGTAAATTTTAATTTTCACCCTGTTGTCTACTTTTCTATTTACTTAAGGTAATGATACCTAAGAAACTTTATTTTTCTAACATTCTTCCAACACTTCATTTTTTTCTTTATCTCTATTTCCATTATACATTAACACATGAAATCTATCACGTCACTTTTTTTTTCTTTTTTCTATCAAGATTTAAATTGGTTTTGTAGGCGTCCATAGAAAATGAGATATATATTAACAACCAAAAGTTTTGCTCCCTAGCACAAAGCGTGCAAAAAGAGGCAAAACAAAATTACAAAAGATGCAACACACCGTTCAAGTTCAAAGGTTTAGAAATGGAAAAAACAATTCAGCCAATCCCCAAACAGACAAGGGGATGCTGCCCTCATAAATGATAACCAAAAGGAAAGCACACATTTTTAGCTTTCAACCAACGGAGAGAATACATCTTAACTTTCTCCAATAAATGCTCCATCGTGTTAGCTTTGTTAGAAAAAAGTCTTTGGTTTCTTTCATTCCAAATAACCCAAATGCAACAAAGCCATATCAAATGTAAGAATAACCGACGAGGAGCATAACCACCTGAAGAGTGAACAAATTGATTGAAGTGATCTGTAACCTGAAGGGGATCCACAGAATACACACCAATCCAAGACTTAATAAGCATCCAAAGTTCACCAAAAATATTACAATGAATTATTAAATGATCTATTGTTTCTTGTTGACCACATCCTAAAACACATAATTGATTGTCATTCGAGATAACACCTTGCCGAACCAAGTTGTCCTTTGTTGGCCATCTATTCCGGAAGAGACGCCAAGCACAAATAGAGACTTTCAAAGGAACATTTTTATGCCAAGGTGCATTCGAAGCAAAATCATGAACCTGTATCTCCTGCCTCATAAGCATTTGATACGCTCCACGGACCATATAGCCAACTGTAGGATCCGGTCACCAAAGCCAGACATCTGTCTCAGAGTCCTGCAAAGAAATTATAGACAACAAGTTCCTAATCTCCACTACTAAATCCTCCTCCCAGGCAAACAATCGACGTCTCCACCTCCAAGCCTCCCCATCCTCACCCCAATCTAAGGTATGCATCGCGCCTACCGTCATATTCTGGTGAACCAATAAATCAAATAATCTTCTAAATCTCTCCATTAATGGCATCGTCCCCACCCAACAGTCCGACCAAAAATAAGTGTTAAGGCCGTTACTAAGACGTTTAGAAATATTATCTTCGAAACAACCTCCAACTTCGACACCTATCCCCTCTCGGATTTTAACAATTTCCCTCCACCATGCCGACCCCATCCTACCACCCCCTCTAGGCCGCCCTCTCTCGTCACCATAACGAGACACTAAGACCTTAAACCATAGCCCTTCCCTATCCACTAAGCACCTCCAACACCATTTAGCAAGTAGAGCAATATTGAACTCTTTCAGTCTCCTTACCCCCAAACCACCAACCTCCTTGCTCATTGATAAGTGCTCAAAAGTAACATATTTTATGTGTTAATCTAGGCATTTTAGTGACTTGTTCTGCAAGTTATCTAAGGAAAAGCTACCAAATTGTGTTCTTTTACCATTTATGCTTTACATGTCTGATTCC
>Ga0228711_1010017_pt1 | contig 12615 bp, 6 predicted proteins | sample MedpolnodulmetaG_2_FD_177996 | JGI IMG/M metagenome (GOLD analysis project Ga0228711, IMG submission 177996) | Root nodule microbial communities from Medicago polymorpha collected in Santa Monica, California, United States - brown nodules | ecosystem: Host-associated > Plants > Roots > Nodule...
TGGCATCTTTTAGTTGAGAGTGAATGTTTCCAAAGGTGTCTTTGTTCCATGTCTTTAGATTGGTTTTCAGAATTTTGAGTTTTTGGTTCAGAATGTACATGGGGCAGCCTATCACATTGCTATTCCATCTTTTATTACTTTTAAATTATATTTTGTATTGTTTTTTAAACAATATACTTTCTAAAATTTTCTATAATTTAAACATTTCGATCGACATCAATTACTGATGTGCTTATATGTAATATTATAAATTATATTAAATATTATGGTGAATTCGGCAACTCAAAATCACACCAATAAATTTAGATGTATGTGACAAGTATCAATGACAATCAATAACTAAAATGACCACAAACAACAACAAAAAATCTAAATCATATCTAACAACTAATTGCAGAGCACAAACCACAATCAAACCAAAGAACAAACAAGATAAAGAGAATAGAGTATAGAGAACAACACACCAAGAATTTGTTCACCTAGTTTGGCCCAACCATGATCTACATCTGGAGGAGAGAGATATCTCCACTTCACTATCAATGAGTCATTTACAAAGAGAGATACAAAAGAGTTACAAGAAATTTGCTTCAACAATCTCTCCAAGTACAAACCTAATTCTATGCTCTTCCTGAATCTCTTTCCGTGGCCAAGAGACTCAATGATTTTACTACCCAAGATGTTTCCCAATTCTAGAATCTAACCCCAAAAGAAATCAACCCTTAGCATTTGATTTCATAAGGATCTTCTCTTTTGGTCTCCCAAGATTCACCAAAGTTGCTCACAATGACTCTCACCTCATGTGTTTCTAACCCCACGAATCTCTCCCTAAAAGGAACCAACCCTGTCCCAAGAGCTCCCTCTTTTAGTTCTCCTAGATACACATCTTCAACATTAGAATTGCACCCAAAGAAACTCAACTCTTAGTCTCTAAGTTTCCTAAATGCTCCCTCCTTTGGTTTGCATGAAATTCTCACGCTACCTCAACAAATGGGTCAAATAGTAATTTTATAATGTTTTACACTCTTACACCAGGAAATATGTGCCACAATTCCTTGGATCGTGTCACGATTTACACTCTTACACCAGTACAATGCTCAACCTGATCTAAAATCATGTCACAATTTCTCAAATCATGCCACGATCGCAAGAAACAGCAACCTAATTTTTAAGAATCATCAAATCATGCTACGATTTATTCAAATCGTGCCACAATTTTTTGTGGAACACAAACATCAAATTTTGAGTCAAAACTCAACAAATATGATGTCATATAAAGTTAGATTTCAAAATAGAACTTTTTTTAGGGGATTTAAATATAGAACTTAATCTCATTGACTTAATATGTTGTTAGTCTATTTACAAAAGTCAACACACCTCACCACTTAAGAGGTGTATGATTTTGTAAAAAAGGAAGAAAAAAAAGTTGTAAAATAAACTTTTAAACAAACTTTTAGACTTTGTCCCACTGAGCAGGTTAGACCTTGTAAATTGTCCTATGATTTGTAATAAGTCAAACTCAGAACTTATATTTTTATAGATTTAAATATTGCAAAGTGCACCATATTCCCACATGTAACTGTAGTATTTTTCTTGATAATGTTTCTCATGTAATTTTTCTCGGTTATATTATATTGCTATAATCTTTGAGTGCAATGGATCCGCAATGCCGGTATAAAACATGCTTTACACACATACCATATTACCGCACAATTAGTGGCGAAGCTAGCAATATTTCCATGAGGTACTCATATATAAAGATTTTTTTAAAACTAATCCAACCTAGTAGGCAAAAAAAGTTCACAATAACTATTACTTATATAAAATGTTCTTCATAAATTATACACTTGATTCAACAAGAACAGATTATACCAAAAAATGCGGCAATAACAAATTGTATCAAAAAAGGCACAGTAGAATAGCAGATTGTACCAAAAAAAGCTACAACAAAAGAAATAAAAACTAATAGTAGCTATTTATGAAAATTGAACTCAGCGGCCCTTCAAAGACTCAAATTCATCCATAATTGCATCTGAGCTAAACTGACTTGCAATGTCCTTTTCAATGTAAATAACTAAGCTATTTTAAAGGAAATCATCACTCATTTTGTTTCTTTGTTTTGTCTTGAGATTTTTCATTTATGAGAAAGATCTCTCTGTTGTCGTTGTGGAGACTGGGAGTGTCAAAACAAGATGAATCAATCTATCAATTAAATGATAGCGCTTTGACTTCGCATATTCTACTAGTTTTTTGCACAACTCAGAGAGTGTTGTTATATTTTGAAAAGACTGAGGTATATCAGCAATGTAAAAATGATTTAATTGCAACCTCAAATGAAATCTTTCTTGCTCAGTGAAATCATTAGAATAGTAAGTCTCTGCTAACCTACAAATATAATTAATGTAACATATCAGTAAATACAAATGAACTCTTTTGTAGTCAATGAAGTCAAGACAATACAATGTTGCTGGGATCCAGAGTTGTACTTAAATGTAGAAGTTCCACAGTTTGTTCATTGAATCTCAAATTTAATTCCTTCATTTGAGAATCTATCACAACCAAGAAAATATCAATCATACAGTGATGCACCATAGTTACATTTGTTTGACGGGATTGACCTCTTTCCAAGACATATTGTGCACTCATGTCAGGAATCTCTATCTCATGTTTTAGACAACAATTTCACATTTTCGAACAAATCAGACCATCCATCATTTCTCAGTTGCTGAAGAAGTAGTTTTGAAGTAGAAACAAGATGCATTGCATTTAAAATGTCTTGAGAGCGTGATTGCAATGCTTGACAAAGAATATTAGTGATTCCCGTAATCTTAAACATCAAGTGTAGTATAAAAATAAATTCAAATGATGATAGCATTTTACTAGCAGCAGAAGCATCAACTCTTTGAGAATAAGTAGCCCCTTCATTAATAATATTATCAATAACAGTGGAGGCTGTATCATACATTTTCATTTAGCTACAAATGGGTTGAAAATGAGAGCTTCATCGAGTATCTCCAGCTCTCCGGATTATACCCACTTGATTTGCACCTTTACCTGTGTGACACAATATTTTTTCATGTCTCAATACAATTTTTTTTTAAAAATATTTTTTCCATCTATCGTAGCAGTATGCATCACTGTAAATTTCATCAACGAATATTATTGATCATTTCAACGTAAGTACGTAACACATGAAGGAACCGTTATTGCACGATGGCAGAGAGAAAATTCCGTAGAATCCACACACAATGTGGAGGATAGATGCATATATAAGTGTGATGGGGTGGGGATGAAGATGAACAAATCATGTGAGGAAGAAGACAAACAAATTGTGAGTGATATTAAACAGTTATTTATTATTTTAAATTGATTTAAAATGACATGGCGGAAACATGGTTTTTTATTTGATGATAGTGTGAAAATAATTTACATTGTTAGTGTATATTCTTTATCATATTGGTGTTATCTCTGCATTCATGTTTTAAGAAAAGAGGGACATTGTTTTTTACTTTCTGACAAAAAAGAAGGTCGTGGTTCAGTAATTCATTTATCTAGGACAGAATAAGAGACAAATTCTACACTTTTAAGTCTCTAAATTTTCTTCACTAATATAACATCTTCACGTGATGCCTTTTTTTTATTTTTACTAGCGGAAAGACGGGCACGATGCGTTAACGCATGTGATTATTTTATTATGTTTGTTTGTATAATTTTGATTAAAATTTTTAAATTTTTAAATATTAATAGAAATTATTGATATATTAATTTATAAACAAAATATTGTCAAGGCTATAACAAAATTATTTTTGACTCATAATCACTTATATACCAACAAGGCTTTGTTTTTGCAATGTACATTGTACTTGCCGATCCTTTAGGCTTTGTTTGCGAGTTTTGAGGGGAGGGGAAGGAAAGGCTTAAGAGGGGAAGGGAAGGGAGAAGGGAGGGAAAGTCTTCCCCTTGTTTGGGAGTTAAAGAAACCAACAAGGAAAGGAGATGGAGGGCTTATTTGATAATTTTACTATTTTACCATTTTTTTTTTCTCTTAAAATGAATACATTGTGTTATACTTTGTAATTTATCTTGTAAATTATAATTGGAATTTTGAATTATTATGAAGACAAAATTGTCAATTTGTATGTTTAACCCCCCAATTTGGAGGAACTTTAAAATTGGACAAATGAAGCCCTTCAAAACCGCCCAAAACTTTTCCATAATTTTTTTAAAACTCACAAACAAGGGTTTATCTCTTCATAAACTTTTCCTTCCCCTCCCCTCCAAAACCCAACTCGCAAACAAAACCTTAGGGGTATTTTACTCATTTTGTATGCGCTGTCATGTTGATATGAGTTGAACATTGGATTTACCTCGTCTAAATGGTCGAAATGGTTCATGGTGTTTGAATGAAGAACCAAAGTATTATGAATTTTTGAAAAATGGTGTTTGCATTGATGTCACAGCAATTTACCTGTGTTATTTGTCACATACACATACCGGAGATTTTGACAAGTGTACCATATCGCACAAGTAATAAAATAATGACTTAAGTATTTTTCACCCTTATCATTATTTACGGTGTCCTAAATTCATGCAATTGGATCAAAAGATAGATGATATCATTTTATGTGATTAAACTCGGATTTCTTAAGCAAGGTCTCAGATTGAGACTTGTTGATAGAAAAAATGTGGTTGGCTGGGGAGACCTCACTAAAATTGCCTAGCCAAATTTCTTGGCGCGGCAATAGCATGGTTACCGAAAAGAAAGAAGAAAAAAAACTTCAGACATTAAAGTCTTTGAATTTATTTCTTACAGATATTACATTAACATTACAATATGACTGTTACCATCATCGGAGAGATCTGATATACAATGACCATAGCTACCAAGCATTTGAGCACCAGAATGAAAATTCTAGCTCATCAACCAGGCAAAGTTACTTTCACAACAGGCTTTACAAATACAGATAAAACATGATACAGATTATTGATCATAGCATGAGCCTGTACCATCAGGTGCCCTTCTAGCATAATAATTTGTGACAGGAGCAGCTGGAACTCCTCGTCTATTTAACAGACATCGGAAATTTTGCAACCGCGGCAATGCTGTTAAGGTAGCATTTCGTGCAGAAGTAAAATCTCTCTCACTCCACATGCGTTCTGTCAGAAACAATGAGCAGTTAGATGTTTTCAGCTTATTTTCATAAGCTCTCCAGGATAGTTTATTAAAACAGCTTATGACTTACATGAAAACAATTTTACTTTATTTTATTTTTTGTTATAGAAATAGCTTATTCATAAGTGCTTATATGATAAGCGTTAATGATATAAGCACTAAATTGAGTTGTTTATCCAAATAGGACCTGTATTCAGAGGCTTGAATTTCCTAATTTCACACTTCTCCAATCTTTGATTTAAGTTGTTTATAAACAAAGGAAAATGATAAACTGAAGAGGCATATCTAAATTAGAAAAGAGAATGCTAGATTTATAACCTTCACATATATCATGTTCTAGATCCAGAGCAAAAGTATGCTAAAACAATAAATACAATCTCTGTCTCTAATTATAAGCATTTTTTAAGGAATGGCACCTAAATATAAGCTCCCTTTAAACTTATTAGATAGATTTGTTATTTCTTTTTTCCAAATATACGCTTAAGTAATACTACTAAGTGTCTTGTAAGATGAAAAAGATTGAACACATCTACATACAAAAGAGTATTTTAGGAACATACGTACGAAAATTTGACACATTAATATATGTGAAAAGCTTTAAATGTACTTATAAATAGAGAGGTAGTAAAATACAAGAACAGTGAAAAATATGGCGTTGGTATAAAATGCTTACCTGCAGCTGCGGCAGCTCGAGGCCAAATTGTTTGCTGAACATTAGATGCATCAGCAGTCTCACCCCACATGCAAACTTCTCCTCCAAGTATAAGTTTTTCTTCTGACTCTTTGTGTATAAATTCTAGTGGATCTGCAGTATAGACCTCATCCCAAGGTACATCTAGATGGTCAAGATACCAGACACCTTGGTTACTGAAAATGCATCTGAAACCTTTTGCAACAGCCTTTGCACAAACACCAGAGACCAACCTACAACATTTACCTTAAATACATTATTCTGCAACTCAGATATTCGAGTTTCGTACCACAATAAAACTAGTTGTATAAATGGGAACTCACCAGTTATGCACTATTGTTTCAGGATGAAGCTTTGACGGAAATGTATTGAAGGTTTCTTCCCTGTGAAGTTACAAAAGAAAATGTCACATGCAAATATGTTACAAAAGAAAATAAGGAAATGTATTGAATGTGTTGTAAATAGAATATTAATTATAGTTCTTGATATGCTCAGCTATTATACTGTGGCCCTATGAAGCATCGATACAGACACAACACCGATATGTAATCACAAAAGTCGTATCGTGTTAGTGTCAGTCACTGACACATGTCGGTCACACTATCAATCTAAAGTATCAGTGCTGCAGTCTAATACACATGCAAACTATAAGCGGCATTTGATAGCCAGTTTTCATCAGGAACAACGAGCTGGGATGGGAAGAGGTTACTAAGGTGAAATGACCATCAAGGAAAAAATAAGGGCATAAATCAGTTTCTTTCTTCAGATTGTAGTATACATACCAGTTAACTGGAGTCCACTTTTTCGAAAGGGCTATGTCTTGAGCCTTCAATACAAAGTATTCATAGGCATCCTTAGTGGTCATGTTGTGACTCTGAAGCCTGCAATATATAGTCAAAACTGTGGCAAGTCATTACTTATTAAGCGTACAAAGTTTTACTTAAATATCCAAAATTGAAGGTAAGTTAATCACTTTAGAATTAAAACAGATTAAAATCGGTACCATTCCTTTACATGAGAAGTATTGCTCCAGCAATCTGTCAAAATAAAACATAATTTCTCATTAATAAGCATTAATTAATTAATATGAATGACTTCATTTCCAATTCAAACTAATAAAACAAGATTTGTTGCAAATAACATTTCATCAAACGAAACAAGATCTTAAGATTTAAACAAGGAACAAAGATGGTAGTAGATTTTTCCAAAATCATTAAGATTTATTCATAGCTCACATATTGCATTTATCACTTTAGAGATCAACTTTTAAGTTGTCTTAATGATAAAAAAAATAAAAAATATTTTCAATCCCATACTTAACATCTTAAGCTTTAAGATCAATTTTTTTTTTTGGTAAGAAACCACTCATACTGACCTGTATGAACTTCATCACCACCCAAGTGAAATAGCTCAAACGGGAAAATCTTTCTCATATCTGCAAATTAAGGAGAAAGAACAAATATAAAACTGATTGGATGACGTTTGAATATACTTGGAACCATCTGAATTTCTAATCAATTATCCAACAAGAAGCATCATTAGTTCAGCTCCTTGGTCGAAAAACTTCATAATATTACGGTTGTGAATGTATAGATTTAAGTTACAACTTTATCCCTCCAAACCTATATTTGCATCTAATATCTCCCAAAAAATTCCAATTTTGGAGAACGAATAATGATTTCTGGGAAAGGAATATTAGATTTACAAAAACTACGCATCTGTGCAGTTTGGTAATATATCAAAAGCGTGGCGTTTATCAGTAGCTTTTCTAATGATTAATTATATATATCAAATTAGGATAACTTGTCTACCGAGTCGAGGATTTATTAGGACTAGCTAGAGGCTTGGCTATTTAATAACTATTATATGCTTTGGATTGTTAGTCTATTTTCCGGATTCTTGCTAATTGTTCAGTTGTTTCGGTTCTTCCTCTCTTCCCTTCTCTTTCTCCCTATTCTCCAAATTCGCCCAACTTTAAAGAATTCAAGAATGTGCATGCTCAGGTAACAAACAATGAAAAAGGACTAATTTGACACGAAAAAAGACAAATGACCTGTTTGAAATATGCAACTTAATATCAAATGGTGTCTCAGACTATAAGAATCTTACGCTACTGAGAATATTCAAGTTGTATCCATATAATCTTCCGAAGAATTCATCAATAATGTTCATCAGAGGAGAAAGTTGTTATACATATCGTAAAAATATCAAGGGGCTTAAGGTTTTATAGGAAATTAACCTGACAGAATACCAGAAATGACATCAAAAGTAAAATTCTTTGAAACATCTAGTGGCTCCTTGCAGGAAGGTGATGGCCAAAGATCAGGATATCCCGCACCCCTGCACAGAAAACAAAAATAAAAACTTAAAATGTGTGTGACGAACGCTACTTGTTATAGTAGAAGTATTAAACTTCTGGTACAACTAGTTATGGCCCAAATTAATAGAATCTATTGATTAATACTTGAACAAAAGGTTTTTAGATATAGTACTTGAACTCAAAGTTATGATTGGAATAAGCAAGCAAATATGGAAGGGAATAAATAATCAACTAAATTGCTGTTATAAACAATGAAGCATTAGCACAGACAAGGAAATCAGTCATGACATTGACGCAAACATGTAGACACCGGTAAAGATGTGTCGGATATCTGACACATCTTTAATCTGAAGAGCCGGTGCTACATTAATAATAAACAAAATTCTGAATTCAATGTCAATCTATAGCAATCATTGGATGGATCATTTAATGTTATTACAGGTAACAAGGTAGAACGTGTACAATTTTTTTATGGTAAACCAAGTCTTTCTAAAATGAAATATGTATAATAATTGTAAAAGGAAAAAAAAATCTTGGGTCTCTGTGCAACACAGTAACTAAGCCAATTATTATCATACTGTCAAGCTATAATTAAGGGAAAATAATGACTGAGACGTTTGTTTTACCATGATTCTGCATGCCCGGGGACGTCAACTTCTGGCATCACATTTATGCCTGTGATAAGTTATGTAAATACTCATTAAATATATGATGATGAAAGAGACAAACGGTTTACTATGCATGATATCAACAAGATGAAAAGGACAAACGGAAAAGGATAACAGAAAAATCTAAAATCCTGATCAACTGCAAAATGTTGAGGATATTATGTAGCAGAAACTTCAAAAGGAATTTGAAAATACCTCACCTCTCATTTTGGCAAAGCTTGATCATCACAGTGTGAAACATGAAAAGAAATCATAATTTCTGTCAGCGATAGATTAAGAAAGGGAACTCAGAGATGATAAGTTAGTAACTAGAATGTAACAATTATGATAAAAGGAAAATATCATCACCGATCATTTGACCTTGACATCATAATATAATATCAGGATTATACCAACATAATTTCCAGCTAATAATACTTATTTTCCACTCTCTTCAGTTGTTAATACAATTTTGCAGATACCAATTTTCAGTTCAAAATTATTGACATAGAAAAGTTAGCAACCCATTAACAATAGAACAGTTGCATCAGGATCATGGTTCTAAATTGCAGTTGCAATCGCGATTACGCTGTGAACCTTTACAGTGCGGTAAAATGCAGTCATTGTTACATGACAATTACGCTTGCAGACTGCAATTCAAACCATGTCCAGGAATATTCAAGTCAGACAATTTCAAGCAAAGATGATTTGGAAAAGGAGGGTCTTACTTGACAATTTCATATGCATCCTCTACTGTGTAACGTTCCCACTTTGTGTAAGAACCTTCCCATAAATTTGGATATGTAGGTATCTCGAGAGGAAATGACTCTTCGTCTATGATGTGCCAATGTAGAACATTCTACGAAGCATTTTTTTTTATGTATTCAATGTTATGTGAAACAACATTAAGAATGGTTTCCAATGGTTGAAAACAGCATGGAAGGAAAACAAAAGAAACTTATGACATTTATCTTACAAGTTTTGCATAGGACATAGATTCAATAACTTGCTTAATTACACTAATTGGTAAATAGTGCCTCGATGTATCTGCAAAATAGATAATCAAAAAACCATACGTATCAATCAATAATATCCTTTTACGATAGTATAAAATCGCACATTGTATATTAATTTCTCTTTCTAAACATTGTGGCTTACCCAACATAAGACCACGGTATGCAAATCTAGGTTTATCTTGGATGGACCAAGGTGCCTTTTGTATCTGTACTGTTTTAGTTGTATAATCAAAAGAACACAGCTGGCTGAATGTCTGGTGCATCATGCAAAGACAAAAATAGTTCAGTTTTCAATTTTCAAGGTAAAGAAGAAGAAGAAGACAAACTCACTTTAAGGAACTTAAACTTACAATATATATGCCAATACATATACATGTGACATTTTATACTTCTACAATATGAAGTCGGTAACGTAAAGGTATAAAAGGAAAAACATTTCAAGGTGGGTTTGAAGTGACTTATTTGAGCTTATCTACTGGCATAAGCTTAAGGAAACAGCTTATGAAAACAACTTTACTTTATCTTTTGTCTTAAAAATAGCTTATACATAAGCACTGACATGGTATGTGGTTAGTTAAGTTTTTTGCTCAAACATGGAACATAAAAGTAGATTATGGAATGACAAAGTAGATTATGGAATCGCCAATCATTCCTATGAAGAAAAAGAGAACTAAAAGATGAAAATGGAGAATGCAGATAAATGTTAAAAATTCTCAGACAGTATATGACCGCTAATGCAGATATAAATGTATGGTAACTTTCTTGATCAAAGCTAGAAAAATTAAATTGCAAAACAGGAGAAGGCCTGAACCTTATTGCAACATATAGGCAGGCCAACTATGACCAGACTCAACTAAAACAAATCTGAACTAAAACAACATATATGCAAAGAAGCAAATCAATTAGCTAGACTAAGCTCCCAAACAACTAGCTACTACATAAATGTATGGTATCTACTGCTCCGGTGAACAGACATGAAATAAAGCCATCAAGCACGACAGTTTAACTTCTCTCTAAGCATCAATCTTTGTAAATTCTGTACATACCTCTAATCCACGCAATGCACCATAAACAGTATGTGCCTACAGTAAATAAAATCACAGAATAAGATAAACAACAACTGCCAAGAATGAGAAAACTAATGTACATCAGATTTTTTGTAAGAAAAAATGCTTAAAATTAAACCATACGTTCCAGTAAATTTTACTTAAATTTGTTTCGAGTCCAGAATTAATAAGCAAACCACAATTATCTCATTCTTTATTTGAAAAACAAGAAATGTTCACTCAATCGACCTTTTCATATAAATAGTTTCTAAATGCATTTAGGAATTCCGTATATAATTGTGATTGTAGAGGTTCTGACAAGCAACTTTAATTCCAAAACACAGTAAAAAGCATCATTGAATATCCAAATCAGAAACACCATAACTAAAATAGACAAGCTGTAAACTGTAATGAGCAGGATGCAAAAAACCTCAATGGTGGCTTCCCAAGCAACAGAAGATTCACCGGCTTTAGAAACTGACAAGGTATAGCTTTCATCCACACCAAGTTGAAGCTGGAAACAAAAAATCTCAATTCTCAAACCCAAAATCACAAATTTGACAACAAGTTTCCACAACAATTTGGATGGTTAACCAGTTCAAAATATGTGGTCAATCATTGTCAATAAATGATGATTAAATATAATAAGGTTTTTAACTCATTAACCATCAGCTAAAATTTTCAATTGTTCAACTATACATGATATCAATTAACCATCTAAATTGTGTTCAAATATATGTGATATCCCTTAACCACGATTTGCGTTCAAATATATATCTGAAAGTTGTGGTCAATAATGTTCAAAATCATGGCTATATTTAATAATCATCCACGGAACATAATTAACAATGTATTTAAACCAAGTTAACTTTCCAAATCTTCCGGCTTGGATAAACAGCTTATTTACAGCTTATAGCAAATGATCAAATAAAGTTAACATTCTTTGTATATGTTATAAGCTGTTTTCATAAGCTATTACGGAAAACTTACGAAAATAAGCTGAAAAAAACTTACAAAAAAAATGTCATAAGCTGTTTTCAAAAGTTCTAAACAGTCTTACAAAACTTATGTCACTACATAAGCTAAATAAGTCAATCAAAACATCAACCAAACAAGAAAAAGAAACAAAATTGACCAACACAAAGAAAAACAAAATTCACCTCATCATCATCTGAATGCACAACAATATTCAAACCAACAACATCATAAGCAACCAAACTAATCCTCTCCCTCAACTTTCTAACAAACCCTTTACCAAATTCAAAACCAGCATTCTTAAAAATGATCCCTTTATATCTATCAAAAGCAGCATCAAGAATAGGAGAAGAAGCAACACCACCATTTCCTATAACTGAAAGAGTGAGTGAAGGGTCAACGGAGAGAGAGTAGTTTCCTGAAGTAAAGTTTGAAGGAAGTGGCCATAGGTATGTGAGGGATTGTGAATGATGTTTTTTTGGTGTTGTTTTTGAAGCAAAGGACAATGAAATGAAGAAGAAGAAGAAGATGAATGAAGGTGAAAAGAGTGTTCTGGGTTTGGAATGAAACATCATCATAGTACTGTGTACTTTGTGTTGTGTTGTGTTTTTTTTGTTTTGAAGATGATTTGTGTGTCAATGTTTTTTTGTAGTGAGAGAGAGAGAGAGAGAGATAAGAAGAAATTATGATGACATAGGAAATTGTGTTACTTTGGTAACAATTTTGAGTTTTTTTTTTTTTTTTGAGGGA
>Ga0228711_1010018_pt1 | contig 12613 bp, 4 predicted proteins | sample MedpolnodulmetaG_2_FD_177996 | JGI IMG/M metagenome (GOLD analysis project Ga0228711, IMG submission 177996) | Root nodule microbial communities from Medicago polymorpha collected in Santa Monica, California, United States - brown nodules | ecosystem: Host-associated > Plants > Roots > Nodule...
ACTCTAGATAATCGCTTCTGAATTTCTGCTTCGTGGTTGTTTCTGATTTTGAACGTGAGATTGTTTTTTAGGGTTTCCAATATGTTTGAATTTGATGGTTAATTGGATGAATTGATTTGTAATGGTTCGGTTCGGTTCGTAACAATTAATTACGGTTAACAACGGATGAAACCATTGCAGTATATGATTGAATGCGAACAGTTCTACATGTTCCCTCTTTTAATTTAAATAAATCTGAACCACTTATTTAATCTATTGGTGTTTTTCTCGTGGTTCACCGGTGAGGGACCTAATTGGACCCTCACCCTAGAATCCACCATCAACAATATAGTATATTCTTAAAATGAAATTTGTTTAAGAGTATAACTAGAATAAAGAGCGAAGGTAGCCTCATCTGATCCTAGCCTTAATATTTATGATGATGTACCTTCATGTATATATTTAGCATCTTTTAGCTAATGAAATGCATTGAGTTGCTTCTTACATAAAAACTAGAATAATGAAGAGTTCAGCAAAAACAAATTATTCATTTCCTTTTCCAAATATATATCCTTAATTATTTTAATTGGAAAAGAGTAAGTAATAGTAATTGAGAAAGAGTATAATTGGTAAATTGTATCATTAAACTAAAACGACAAATAAATAAGAACAATAACTTTATACTCAAACGACACTTAAAAAGAAACGTATAACATTAAATTAGAAGAGTTTTTTGTACCAAAAAAAAAAATTAGAAGAGTTTTTTAGTAGAGAAAAGTTAGTAGTTTTTTATTTAAGCAAGAGAATAGTTGGTAGTTTTTTTTTTTGTGGTGTCCGAAGTTCGAACCTTGAAACTTGCATATATTATGCAATGTTACGTTAGTTATTTTTCTTTGACACAATGAAAGAGATAGTAGTTAATTATGGGTTTATTATTTTTTGATAAAAAAAATGATAAAAAGATAGTAAAACATAATCAAAGAGGCAAGATACCAGTGAGGAAGTAGAGGAAAAGTAAGTACCGAGAGTTGCGTTTCTTTTTTTAGAAGGTATTAAATTCGTTTCATTGAGTTGTTACGATTTAGTTGATTTTTTACCTATTTTTTGGGTTGGCTAAATACGTGATTATCTATAACAAACTTCAACTTAAAATCAATCTTTTTCTTCCCAGTTACACATTCACTATATATATAAATAACTATCACTCCAAGAGTCACGTACCTTAACCATACGCAAGTTCTTTTGTTGAGTTGAATTGGAGGGATGGACCCACAGGATATGGTAGGTGTCGTGAAGAAGAAGAAACAGTCTTCTACAAGTTGGATTCAGTTTGATGCTACAGGCCAAGGGTGGATACATGATGTGGACAAGTATGTTATCATGAATAGGGTTCAGATTGATGCACGTGATCTTAGAATTCTTGATCCCTTGCCCTCTTACCCCTCTACCATTCTTGGTCGTAACAAGGCTTTTGTTCTTAACTTGGAGGTGCATGCATCATATCATTTTCTTTTCTTTTTCACCATTGCATTGTGTTTTTGTTGTGTTTCTTATTTTGTTTTTATGATTTTGTGTTTCAGCATATCAAGGCAATTATCACTGCTGAAGAGGTTAGTAAGCTTTTCTTTCAATGTGTCAAATTTTTTTCTTTATTGATAAAAGCTAGGATACTATAAAGTGTGCCACAATATATTTTACCTAGTAATAAAGTTTGTATATTTCTCAGTCCTAGTATCAAACCTTTTGTCCTCTATAGAAAGTGTAATTGTTCATAAAGATTGAGATGGCTTTTACTTTCTTATTTTGACGTATAGGTATGGCTGCGAGATCCAACAAATGAAAATGTGGTTCCTGTTGTTGAGGAACTCCGGAGGCGATTGCCTAAGATGAGTTCCATTCCTCAACAACTAGAAGATGGTAACGAGTTTCTTGGTGATCAACAAGATATTGAAGCTATTGAAGATGATGGTATGTTAGGTTAAAGATGAACTGTGTAAAACAATAGTTGATTGTGTTTTTTCCTCTCAGAAAATTGTTTTCCATTTGAATCATCTAATGCCCTTTTCATGAATTTATTAGAAATTAGAAACTTAGTATTGATTCTTCTCAAACATTGATTTTCTTGCCATATCTAAATGGTCTAAATTATGCAATGTAGAGTTACCGTTTGAGTTCCGCGCCTTGAACGTAGCTTTAGAAGCCATTTGTAGCTTTCTTGATGCACGCGCAAATGATTTGGAGCTGGATGCTCATCTTGCATTAGATCAACTTACCTCCAAGGTAAATTTAATATTGAATTCCTTATGTTTCAGTTTTGATATAGTCCTTCTGTCTTGCGCGTTACTCTTTCCTTAGATATAGAATAAGCTAACAAATAATTAGCTTAACTAAAAGTTGCTGAGGAAATTTTTCTTTCCTTCAGTTCAGATATCTTATGCTTTTTATTTCTTGTACTTATTATCATCATTGAGTTGTTAATTCTAATTGTGGATGCTTACCCTTACATTGATTTTGTTGGTTAGCTCAAAATTTTGATGTCCTAGTTCCGTGTTTGACCTTCTTGGGGAATTTGTTCCTTTCATGTTTTTGAAATTCTTGACTTTATTTTGTTCAATTGTTATGAACTTTCGAGTTACATTTTGCAGATTAGTAGTCGTAATTTGGACAAAGTTCGTAAAATGAAGAGTAGAATGACAAGGCTGATTGCTCGGGTTCAAAAGGTATGTTAAAATCCCATTTTCTTTATATGAACATGTTCTGCACGTTGTGCTGATTATAGTGTTGTTAAATAGCGGCTGTAGTGCCGCTACAGTGCTGCAACATATATAGCGGAATTTTAACAAATCACTATTTTTCCACCATACACAATTTTGTGCAAGTGTTGTCAAATAGCAGCTATGACGTAGCAAAATTTGAATAAACTGCTACTTTCCGTAATTTGCGATTGATAATCTGATGTTTATTGATCTTTTGATTGTGTAATTTGACTTGCATTAAGTAGGAATACCAATATCTTAATACTCAATATGACAAATTATCGGGTCTCAACTATCAAGAACTTTGCTTTCATAGAATCAAGTAGTAGTTTTTGTTGGATTGAAAAGCTAAAACACTATTGAGTGAGATCTGAGATGGAATATTTAGAAGAAGGTTGAGAGAATATGAACGTAAAACAGTATAAATCTTATTAAATGGAGAAGATGCAAAATACAAAGTGCATTAACCCTGATTATAGAGAGGGGGATAACAAACTATGGTTACTTGACTAACAAGTAACCCTATGATCAAGTTAATCTCTAACTAACCAACTCAATCTTATTTAGTTAACTTGTAGCTTAAGCAACTAACAAACTAACTGCTTATAGTTTGAATTATACAACTAACAGTTTTTTCTTCAACACAAAATACAAAACATTTTTTTCATATCATATCAATCTGCAACATTGCATCATTGATTTTTATCTGCTACAGGTCAGAGATGAGCTTGCACAATTACTGGAAGATGACGATGATATGGCTGACTTATACTTGTCGAGAAAAGCAAGTATTGCAACATTACATTTTGATGAAAATGATGTTGAAGAGCTTGAACAATTACTTGAGGTTATTACATTTTTTACCTCAACAAATTTAGAATGGATCTTCCATAGTTCTAATTAATAAAAACTGTCATAACCTGTTTTATTAATTTTTGCAGGCTTATTTCAAGCAAAGTGATGACACATTAAACAAATTAACCACGGTAAGTACCACCTCCGTCCGAATCTTACATTAATTAATGTATACCTGAACTCTAAATTCTCCCTTTGTAGCAGCTTTACCTCATAGCATCTGAATATCATATTTAGTCTAATTACTTTCCTTTTTTCATTTAAAGTTGCGAGAGTATATAGATGATACCGAAGATTACATTAACATTCAAGTAAGTAACTTGCAATTTATTTAATGGTAATATACTAACAATAGGTATTTGGGGAATGACATGAAATCTAAGTAATTTTTTGTTCTTCCATTTTGCAGCTTGACAACCATCGTAATAACCTTATTCAGGTGCCTTTTATGTTTCTGCACCATGAATATTTTCTATCAATATTTTGTAAAATATATTTTACTTAAGTTTGCTAAACCTTGATCAACACTCATGTAGTTGGAACTCTTTCTTACCTCTGGAACCATTGGCCTGTCTATTTTCTCTCTGGTGGCTGGTATTTTTGGCATGAACCTCCCATTTACTTGGAATGATAACCATGAATACATGTTCAAATGGGTAAGCAAACTATTTTTGTGTATTATTAATCATGTGGCTTCAAAATTTCTAACTAGATATAGTAAAATATAATCATGTTTGCTTGCAGGTAGTTATTGTGGGAGGAGTAATCTCTCTATTTCTGTTTTTCATGATTATCATCTATGCTTACAAAAGGAGGTTGATTGGATCAATATGCTGGAAAATTAAAGTGGAGCAGAAAATGAACTTTAGGACTAATTAATTGTTGATGGGCTGGCTAACTACTAACTAACTATGGTTAGTTAAATAACAGACTTGGTTAGGTGAATAACTATTCATGTATTTTTTTTTTTTAGAAAATAGTCCCTTTAGTCTCTGACTCTGCACCTCGCTGTCACATAGGTCTCTGACTCCGGATTAAATACAAAGAAGTCCCTGACTCTGCACTTTCGTTATCACTTCAGTCCCTGACGTTAAATAATTCTGTTAAATGTGTCACAAGGACTAAAGTGAAAGTAGAAAATTGTCACTTTAGTCCCTGAACCAAAAATCAATATCATCAACTTGAATCTAAAATCTCTAAATCCCTAAATCTCAAATCCTTAAATATCATCCCTAAATCCCTTGAATTGAAAATCTCAAATCCATAATTTATTATCTTATTTGACAATATTAATATAACATTTTTTTGTTGTCAAAATATAGCGTTTTTTATTTAAAATTAAAAAAAATAGAGATTAATAATATCAACATAATTTTTTTTTACTCGATTTGTTGTTTAATGTTGTGGACAAAGTTTTACCGTTAAGCATAAAAAATTCATAAAACTTTCAATACAATTTATAGAACATACAATATTCAATATATCTAAAGAAAAAAAGTCTACAATGTTTAGAAAAAAGTCACTTTTTTTTTTTTGACATGAGAAAAAAGTCACATATTAGGGTATTTTTTTTAGGGATTTAGGGATGACATTTAGGGATTTGAGATTCAAATTGGGGATATTGATTTTTGGTTCAGGGACTAAAGTGACCATTTTCTACTTTCACTTTAGTCCTTGTGATACATTTAACAGAATTATTTAGGGACTGAAGTGATAACGGAAGTGCAGAGTCAGAGACTTCTTTGTATTTATTCCGGAATCAGGGACCTATGTGACAGCGAGGTACAGAGTCAGAGACTAAAGTGACTATTTGCTACAATTGAATTCATGAAATAGCTTAATGATAAAGACCATGAAGTCATGAACTATCTCATATTTGTCATTATGTTAATTTTTGAAAATCGAATCCTAGTCAGCATTATGGTGTTGTAGTTGACCATTCAGTGAAATTCTTTTCACCATACTTCTCGCGTGCCATTTGACCCTTGTTTAGTAGAAAATATTTTCGTTTGGATTTTAAAAGCTGGAGTGTGTTTTTTGTGTTCCGATTATAGAATCTGGACACATTCCACATACTATTTGATCCCGTTCTCTTCCCCCCACACTTTTTATTCATGTTTGAGTTATAAAATCCAAAGTGTCCTAATATGTATGCATGAGCATGTTGCCAAAAATCAAACAACCACCTCGCCAACTTTTCTTCTTCATTTCAAAACCTAAAAAAAAAAAAACACCCTTTACACGAAGTCTTGGTTTCAAAATACAATTTAATCAACAATTAACTTTATACACTCTATTAACTATTTCTTCTGAATGCAAAGATAATATGACTTTAAATCCTTTCTCGTTCAATTGTTTAGCATTTTTGTTGCATTCATGTGAAGCAACTATGTCACTACTAAAAAAACAAAAATTAGTGAGGGAAATTTAGAGAGGGAAAACATGAAATCCCTTTCTAATTCCCTCACTAAATTTTACGACCAAGGAATTTGTGAGGGATTTTATTTTTTCCGTCACTAATTTCCCTCTCTAATTTTGTTTTTCCTAGTAGTGTGTGCTTGCATAGTTGGTATTTTAAAATTAGAACAATTCAAATTTGCAATTGGATGCTATTTTTACTGGGACAGTCCAGTTTTTAGTGTTTCAGATTTTGATACTCCTCTTTTCCTCCCGCTGATGTGAAGCTAGACATTGCACCTCCAGTTGTAGATCCTCCCGCCGAAGCAACATATGACATTCCAGCTTAAATTGTGGATCCTCCCGGTGATGTAAATTCAGACGTTGCACCTTTAGTTGTGGACCGTCCCGCCGATGCGGAGCTCACATTGCACATTCAATTGCATATTAGCATAGATTGCCACATATAGCTCATGAATGATAAAAACACCAAGAGATAATGTCCTCGAAATGTGAGTGTCTATTTAGATTAATGGGTTGTTATTTGAGCAGTGGTACATGGAGTCTTACCGTTGTGCATGGAGGACACAATCATAAGAAGACTCAATTACTTTAAGGTCATAAAGATGTAGAGCATCTAAAATCAAAAGATAAGAAGCTTGTTCATGAGATCATATGTAATATGGTCCTTCCAATGAATAATTTGAAGAATGGAAATGGTCGAAAAGCAACTACTATTAAGCATATTTATAATGAACATCACATATTTAAACAGTCTATTATATGACAAAGATCATAAATGTAACATCTAATGAAATTCTTGATTAACTATACATATTTGTATAACTATAGATTGATAGATTGATTGTTGATTCTAATACTTTCAAAGATATTTTATGGACCCATATGTATTTCATCAATTTGTTTAACACTTTTCCAATTTGTTCCACTTATATAACCAACAAATACCATGTATCGTTGTTTGAGTTTGTTGATATCACTTCTACAAAGATAAGATGCTCAATTATATTTTCTTATATGATGTCCAAAAAGGAAGACAACATTATTTAGGCTTTATAGAGGTGTTGTGATTTGTTGAAATCTCCAAATAATCATCCAAGGTACACTGTAAATGTAAAATTTACATGGTAGTTCTCCAAATAATTTGACAAATTTTATGGCGTGTAGTTGAAAAATGAAATTGTAAAAAATTAAATTACAAAATTGGTAAAATTGTCATTTTTATGGTTTGTAGGAGTGAAAGTATAAGTATAGAGGTATAATTTCTCAAATATTGAAAATTTACAAATAAAAAACTTGTTTGAACAATCCAATTATGTAATAAGCCTATTATGTTTAACATAAGGTCTTTTTCTAAATAACAATAATGGGCCTTTTTGAAAGGAAAAAAAAAAAGGCATTCTAAACCAAGAGCAACTAACTTTGCTAGAAGTAACCACCTTGTACCAATTGGACGTGCAAAGCAAAGTTTTCAAATATCTTAGCTAAGTTAAGAGAATTTCTTTTCAACGAGTGTCTTTCTTATGCGCCTTCCAAACTTCCAATTTTATTTTGTTTTTTTGTGGTGGCCGGGGTTCAAACTCTGAACCTTGCATATATTATGCATTGCCACCTCCAATTTTATTTTGTTTAGATTGTATAACGCGGGTCTAAAAAAACACGGTTCAAATTATGTAATATGAAACATCCTCATATATAAGTAAGAATCAGAACCCTCCTGTCATTTCTACAATTACGAATGTAATCCTTAACTCATCTAATACAATTTAAAATCTGAACTACCACACATTGTGTCATTCTTAAAGTGAAGTTGGTCTATTTTATCACATTTAAACCTTTTTCAGCCACTAGACCGAAAGATAGTTCACATTTCTTCAATCATTTGTTCTTTAACCTTTTTTTTTTCTTTTTCTTCCGAGTGTTGGTTTATTTCAGATTATACAATTCGAAAGAGGATCATGTGTGCTGAATGTTGAGGAGATGATACTCATTACAAAGTTAGAGCTTAAAGAACACTTATAAAATTATTTACATTTATCTTCTTTCAAAGATATTAGTAGGGCTTGAACCCTTTATAGGTAAATGCAAACAATCAGAACTTGCACAATATAACAAATTATATCCAAAAGTCTATACTTCCCAAAGAAAAAGAGGGTCTATATAGGGTCTGTTTGGTAAGGCCAACAAATTAGCTTATAACATATAGCAAATAACTTATAAGTTCATATGTCCAAAAAAGTTCTGTTTGGTAATGGTTTTTCACCACGAACTTATAGCTTATTTCACGAGCTTATAAGCTATTTTTCATACGCTATTTCAAGTAGCATTTGAGCTTATAGCTTATAACTTATTGTTTTTTCTTCCACTTTTACCCTTACTATTTTAATCAAAATACATTTTTACCCTTTATAATATTTAATTCCGTACAGGAAAAAAAAGGTTTACATTTAATTAAACTTCAAATTTCAAAGTGGCTAATAAATTAATATTGTAGTTGTGTTTTCCTTAAAAAAAATAAAATTGTGTTGTACTGTTGTCACGTAAGTTTTTTTTTTTGAAGAGATTTTCATTCAAAAATTTTTTATAGAAAAGTTTTATTCTTTGTTAGAGTTACGTTCAGTTTTTTTTTAAGTTTAACTTTTATTTAGTATAAAAAACTGAAATAAAATATTCTAAAAATAAGATTTTAGAAAAAAAAATTATTTTAACAATAACATCTAAAAGACACATTAAATTAATAAAATTTATTATAACTTAAAAAAAGTTGTTTTATATTATTTTACATTACTTATACTAAAATAAAATGAAAATAAATATTGAAATATAAAATAAAAGATATACTAAATAATATATAAAAAAGATATAGTAAATTAATAAATTTAAATTATTAAATTGTAAATACTTAAATATTAATGGATGTTAATTTTATTATGAATTAAAAATGTCCTTTTCCGTCATTTTACATTTATCAGTTAATTAAACCTCTAATTTTTTACCAAATACTTCAACTATAAGTCATCAGTTATCAACTATAAGCTATTAGTTATCCGCTATAAGCTATCAGCTATCCGCTATTATTTTTACCAAACAGAGCCATATATGTTCACAACTATATAAATATGCAAGTCTTTCTATATGAAACAAAATTATGAACAATTTTATCCATGCAAGAGTTATACATTTCAGAATATACTATAATACATATATCACAAAAGTATTTGACAATAATTAAAGCTTATTCTTGATCATGTATCTATTGTTAGTGTTTTCCTAACATTAACTGTTGATGAGAATGAGTTCTATAATTAAATCACTCAGAAACATGTGCAAAACTTCTCAGTTATAAAGAAGGTAGATGTGCTTGATAGCATCAAACAAATCCTTTTAAAACAGATGAAAAACAGCGTGTTGGTACTTGGTAGGGTGGTGTACTTACACCATAGGAGAAAGAACTTCAATATTAATAAGAAACATTTCAAAGAAAACCTTTCAAATGGTAATAATTTCATTGAAATGTTTCTAATCATGATGAAATACTTTCCTATGGTGTGATTATGATCCCTCTTATCAATTTGATTCTTCTTTCATTTTGAAATGACATGCCCGTTTAGAGAATTGGTTAATTATACACGAAGGTTCGAATAAAATGGACTAGTTATAAAGATTGAAAATACAATAAGTGTCTGATATCAAAATTATGATGTCAAATGCGTTGTCATTTTTAAAAAGTGTGTAAATTATAGAAGAGATAGGGAGAGGAGAAAAACATAACATTAATAAATATATTGTCCAAAAAAAAAGTAATAAACAAAGACTACTTGGACTTCACTCTTCTTCCATACACATCCAGGATAGTTATACAAATATAGACCCTTATGCTTGCATGCTTCCTAATTCAAATATATTTTGGAACCATGTGAGATAAGAGATGAATACATAATAAAAATATATACATATGACATGATACTGGGTGGCACTACATGTGAGAGAATGACCACACTACACAAATTTTTCTTCAAATTAATTTGTGAAGATGATAAAGTAGCAAACAAGTGTAAGTCATCATCCATACTTGTGCCAGCAGAGTAACATGACTAGGCATCTTCTCATTATATAAAATCTTCCTCTGTACTCTTTTAGTCTCCTTCCAAACCTCCAATCTTTCTGACCACTTTTTGACCCACACTCACCCATTTCTTTACTCTGCCTCTAAAGTTGTGCTCCTAAATCTCTTACGTTTGTAAGTAACCTAGCTAGTTCGTGAGATAAATTTGCTACGTCCTGCAGGTTTTATATATAGAGAGAAGTTAAAAGGATGTTGAATTACAAACAAGGTAAGGAACACAAGGATTGTGTGTGTGGCGCCTTGTGGGCCTACTTCATGACATGACAGAGCAAGGAAAATCGTTACTTATATATATCATCAATAAGTGACATTATTTCAAAATTATTTTTTTGGAGAAGTGATAACAACACATTTTTTTAATACTACATGTTTAATCAACTGAGATGAGATTGTTCAAGTTGTTAAGAAGTTATCTGTTGACGTGTCAAACGTGTGAGAGTTGTGGGTATAATAGTTTTTGTTCTTTATCCAATTTTATAAATATTTTTTCGTTAAAAAAGTCGAAAATTGCTCTACTCCTTTTTTAAAATTGCTCATTCCCTTAACTCAGTTAGAGTTAACTCCTACTCTACATTTTTCAGTTAGAGTTAAGGGAATCGACAATTTTGAAAGGGAGAAGAGTAATTCTCAAAAAAGTCATACACATGAAAGAGTCTAGGCTCTGGAAAGCCCATGAACATGTAATAGGCACAAGGTAAGGCCAACTCAGTATTTTAGTAAATAAGCAACTCTAGTAATGCGGGTGGGGTTCTAGAAGTAGACCTCGACCCAATCGAAAAACGATTGTGTTAATTTTTTTTAAGTAGATGTTGAAAAATACACAAGTGAGATAACTTATACTAAAACCTTAATATTTTTGATAAATATTTCGTGTCTAATCTCAATTATGTGGTTGTTCATTGTGATGTGATATTTCAAATTTGTAAATGCATATGGCACTTAAGGTTTTACTAGAAAAACTTGTGTGAGGTCAAGATTTGGGGCACACCTAAAAAAAATAAAAAAGGTAAAAAGAAAAAAGAATTAATAATGTGCATTTTTAAATAATTAAATGATATGTCTTATTATTTATGTATTCAGATCTCTGACCAAAATTTTGTGACCACTCAAATATTTTCTTTTTATGCCTGTCTCACTTTGATGACCGGTGAACCAAGTGACAAACCCAACCCACACTTATACAATACGTTAATTTTCTGTTAGTTGACATTTAGATTGATCATTGAAAATTATGGGTTAATGTTTTGGACCGGCTAGAATGTCAATCTCATGAAGACACGTGGATCAAAACCCTCGAAACATGACACAACATCCTGAGTGAGCACGCTAGTTCCGGTGTGTACCACCGCACTGAAGCATGCCCCCGCGCTTCCTACACTGTACATATGGCCTCCAACAGCTCCCTGATGAGGCGCCGCATTTCACAAAAGCTGTTATCACCTCCTTCTCATATATAAGAGTGACCCAGCGTTACCCTCAAAGTACGATTCATTTTTCCACACACTTTTACGCATTCCACCTTATTTTCTACACTTACTTGAATGTTGGAGTGCTAACGTACCTCAAGGCGCTCCGCCGTAAATACTGCACCGTGCCACCATACTAGAACACCGCACACCACTGTTGCCTTCATTCGCTCATTACCGGACATATCATTTAAATACATTATAAAATCCTTGAAGTTATTGATTTCTAACAAGTTTGTCATTTAATTTTTTTTCACAAATTAGTTTTTAAGTGACGTTCATTTTGATGTTCAGGGGAGAAATTCGAATCAATAAATTCTATTTTTAATTATTTTTCATTAAAAATAGAAAACCGCAAATAAAAAAAAATTAGGATTCATCTTTGTTTTCATCAACCTTCATCATCTTCATGAAAAATGAAATTCCCAAACACTAACTCATTCCTTAAAAATAAAGTACTATCAACCTTCATCGTCGTATTTTTAATTCAAAAACTATATTCAGTATTTACTAAAAAAATATCATTAAAAAAACTCCAAAATTACAATTATTTATACTTCAAACTACGGGTTTGTCGATTTCAAACGGTAAGGCCCCTTAAATTTGTTAAAACTTCCTTTTCATTCTCTCTTAACAATTAAAATGATTTATTTTCTCAGTGAAATAAATTACTAAAAAAATATTACCTACATGGAAGATACATGAATCCATTTTGTTCGTTGGTCCTGATATATTTAACAAATTATTGGAGAAGGAATTATTAATTTTTTTTTGTAGATAGACGAAGTGGCAAAGACAATATAAACTTACACACATAAGTGGAGGTACCGGGGTCCGAACCCCGGTCATGACATCCGGCCTAACAATTTCGACATTTTGCCAGTTAAGCTAGGACTTCTGAATGGAGAATGAATATTTTATTTATTTAAAAACGATACTAATAATCATTTTACAATTATCTGACGAGATTCAAGTTCATCACCTCTGTTACAATGTTTTTTTTTTTTTTTGAG
>Ga0228711_1010020_pt1 | contig 12610 bp, 11 predicted proteins | sample MedpolnodulmetaG_2_FD_177996 | JGI IMG/M metagenome (GOLD analysis project Ga0228711, IMG submission 177996) | Root nodule microbial communities from Medicago polymorpha collected in Santa Monica, California, United States - brown nodules | ecosystem: Host-associated > Plants > Roots > Nodule...
GTGTTGGGGCTGGTGTAAACTGAGATAGTGAAAAGTCTGCAATTAAGGCAGCAAAAAGGACCACAATTAAGGTGGCTAGGGTTTTAGGAAGAAAAAAAAAAAAGAACCGCAATGAAGGGACTAGGGTGTTTAGGGGGAAGAGAGGCCCTCATGAACGAGAGCTCGTGATACCATGTGAAATCTAAATATATTTTAAGGTTTTGAATAATTTACAACCACTGATGTGTTTATATAGGATAATGTAACTTAATGGGCAAGACTAATAAACTAATGGACCCAATACACATAACCACTACTAATAATAAGATTGACTACTAATAATAGTTAAAATAAATTATTTACAACAAAATATATTTCACTCTGACATTTGATCATTTGATTTCCCAGGACTATTAACTGGCTGCTCAATTGCTCTCATTGTAGCAGTAATTTTACTCGTACATGTAAGAAATATTATGTATAGTGAAGGTAGAACTCAATATATGGAGAACATATTTCCACTTTATAGGTAAGTTAGAAATGTTCGTTTGAATTATCATGCCATTACATGATGGTATTCATTCATATTTTCATACTTGTATGATAGAACTTACGAAGCACCGACACAAACACCAAACATGACACCAACACCAATAATAATTTGATTAAACAAACGAATTGAATGTAATTCATATGCATGTGTCAGACACCAAACACACCTTTAATAAAAAGTGAGGTCTGCACGTACAGACTAAATTTTATTTTACCATACACGCCTTCAAAATAAAGTATCGATTCTACATGATTAATGAACTTCAGTTTTACGCAGTCTCTTTGGATACATCGTCTTGCATATGATCATTTACTCTGTGAATGTATACTTCTGGAGGCGTTTTAAAATCAACTATCCATTTATATTTGGATTCAAGGAAGGAACAGAGTTACGCTATAGAGAAGTACTTCTTCTCAGCTCTGGCCTTGCAGTACTCACATTGAGTGCTGTTCTCTCAAACTTAGATATGGAGATGGATCAAAGAACAAAAAGTTTCTCAGCATTGACAGAATTAGTGCCTTTAGGCCTTGTCATTGTAAGTTGTAAAAGTATATCTATTTCATATTTTAATCATCTTCTGCTGTATTTTATCACTGATATACTTGAGGAAAGAAAAAGTATGCTATAAAGGGGTTGAACTCGTTTAATGAGCTTCAGTTAAGGTCTAATTATTTGGGAAAACCCGAGTTCGAATTCTGACCAGAACAATCCTTGATTAAACTTTACTTACCTTCCGACTGAACTCCGAAGTATCAGGGTTTATTTTCCCGAAGAATTCATGTATTAGCAGGGTCGGCCCAAGACCAAAGCAAGCGAAGCAAGAGCTTTAGCCCCCAAATTTTTGGGCCTTAAAAATAGGCCTCCAATTTAAATAATATATAGACTTGTTCCATGTCATTGACAGAAAGCGATCAACAGCACAATGGTAGAAGGCATCTTTTTGGTAGTTGTAGGTTACAAAATCAACAATCATGTCATTACAAAGTTCACTTTTTGACAGAAATGCTTCATTTATTATTGACAATATTCATTATACGTACTTTTTTTTTTGTTACAGTTCATTATACGTACTTAATAAGTCAAGATTCACTATAATTTTTTTATAATCATCATTATAATTTATAATTATTGTAATTCATCTTCATCATCATTATTGCCTCAAGAAATAAAATTAAATGACTCAACCAAAAAAAAAACTTTATTATTATTTTTAAAAGGCGTCATCTAAATTTTCGCTTTAGGCCTCAACATATGTTGGGCCGGCCCTGTGTATTAGTATATTGGTCTTTGTGTACAGAAAAAGTCTGTTTGGATCAACTTATCTGAGTATATCTGCTAGTATAAACACTTTTGACTTATTTCCATAAGATCTTTAGAATAGGTTAAAGAAACAACTTACAATATGAAAAACGGTTTGACTTTATTTTATCTTTTGTTATAGAAATAGTTATACAGTAGACTTGTTTGCTAATAAATTTGTATTATTACAGGCTGTGCTTCTCATAACATTTTGTCCCTTCAATATCATTTATAAATCAAGCCGCTTCTTCCTTATTAAATGTGCATTTCGTTCTATTTGTGCTCCTCTCTACAAGGTAAACAAAGTTAAAATTTCAAATATTTTCTCAAAACTTAATTGGAAGTACTAGTCTTGATTAATGCTTCTGTTTTCAGGTCCACTTTCCTGATAGTTTCTTGGCAGATCAGCTTACCAGCCAGGTTTTAAACTTCAAACTACACTAAATTTTAATATTAATCACTTGATGTATAACAATGTTTTAAAACCAGAAGGAACTCGTCGGTTTAACTGGTTGAACTAGGAAACAACTAGGTCGCTGGCTAGTTTAATTTCGATCAAACTGTAGTCAGGTTGAACCGGGTTGAATAAGTACAATCTTTCATCTGCGGCTCAAGTAGAGTTGGTTCGACTGGTTTTCATTACTTATCTATTACCGGCGTGCAGATCGACACTCCGTGCATGTCCGTCCGTCATTTTTTATGGCTCTAACGTGTGTAAATTATAAGCAATATATTTTATAAACTTGATTTTTATTAAAATTATGTATATATATTTGTCAAAAATAAATAAATTACATGTATAGATTTTTTTTGACAAAAAATTACATGTATAGATGTTTGTGACCTTTGAATATAGTAACAAATTGTCCCGTGAGCATAGCTTAATTGGTAGGACAATGCATTATTATATGCAGAGGTCGGGGTTCGAACCCCGGACACCCCACTTATTCACCTTGTAAGATGAATTCTAGCCACTAGGCTACCTGACCAAAAAAAAATAATATAGTAACAAACTATGTTTATCTTTTACCAACAATATAACAAATATAATAAAAACTTCTTATATTTTTCAATAATATAATGTTCTCAAATTTGATGTATATATCCTATCAAAAAAAAAATATTCTTTTAAGCCAACACCATCCTTTACTTTTGTGTTTAGGTGCAAGCATTTAGAAGTTTGGAATTCTATGTTTGCCACTTTTTCTGGGGGGATTTCAAGACCAGATCAAACAAGTGCATTGAAAGTGAAATATATAAAACATTTTATTTAATTGTAGCTATTATTCCATTTTGGATCCGTTTTCTTCAGGTATGCATCTTCCAATTTCATTTTGTATCCATGAAGAAAAAAAATAGACATGGAAATAAGAAATGTGATTTTTATAACACAAAATTTCACCTTCATAATAATAAATAAGTTTTCTTTATTATTTGAAGTGTCTTCGAAGACTTATTGAAGATAAAGATAAAATGCATGCACTCAATGGACTAAAATATACCTCAACAGTAGTTGCACTTGCAATGAGGACTACCAATGAGTTTCGCAAAGGAATGGTTTGGAAAATTCTTGCTGCAAGTTCTTCAAGTGTTGCAACAGCTTTCAATACTTATTGGGATATTGTCAATGATTGGGGTTTGTTAAGAAAGCACTCAAGAAATCCATGGTTAAGAGATAAACTCTCTCTGCAAGACAAAAATTTATATTTTGTTGCTATGGTAAGTTTTTATTTTATTGCAAATATGTGTGTTCTCTTCATTATTTAATTTTTATGGGCAAATATTTCAATATTATTTATTAGGCTTAAATGTAATTTTGGTTCTCTTAATTTAACTGAAATGTGATTTCAATCACCTATTTCTAGATCCGGGATTTTAGTCCCTCAATTTCTAAGCCCAACCAACATCCCGTTACAACATTTGTTTTACGGGTGCGTCTATCAAAATGTAAACATGCATGTTTCAATGGAATACATTGTTTGAAGTCTAAATCAGGATTATAAAAATAAAATAAAAAAATCATCAAATGTAATTCCGCGACATAAAAGATAAGCCTAAAATTGGATTGTGTGAAGAAAAAACCCTAAAACTTGTGAAACATGATACTAAAAGCCTGGATTTAGATATGGTAGGAGTAAAATTGTGTTTAAGTTTGAATATTAGTTATTTTTTGAAACCGTTTTTAAGTTTAAATAGAGGGAGAGTAAAAGTGCATCAAAGCCTAAATGTTATATTAGTATTTTGTTTTGAACCCTAATCCTTTGGTGTTGTGATTAATGATTATGATTGAATGGTTTTTTAGGTGATGAATGTTATACTTAGGCTTGCTTGGATGCAATCTGTTTTAGGCATTAAGGAAGCTCCATTCCTTCATAGAACAGCTTTGACTGCTCTTGTAGCTTGCTTGGAGATCATTCGCCGCGGCATGTGGAATTTTTTTAGGTATTTTTTGAACTTATTCAATATCCTTTCTAGAATTTCAATTGGCCAAACTCCGTGATCAATTCCTTGTTTTCTTGTGTTTTATTTTATATGCTATCTTTAAAACTAAATTTGTTATTCTAATAGTATCATATGATTGTTCTCGTATATTAAATATGAGTCTTGATAGTCTGATTACAATGTTCCTCTCGTTTTGCTCGCACAATGAATAAATTTCAATTTACCTCATAAAAAATCCTTCGGTGTTAAATGAATTTATCATACTTCTATAAAAATTAGGTTTAATAACAAATGTTTAAGGTTTTGAAGAATTGATCTCTAAATTTTACTTCGTGTTAAATGAAGTATTTTGAGCTATTTTCTTTGTTAAGAGTTTAATAACTGAATGAATCATCTATCTCCATGGCTGACGCACGCAGAACGGAAGGAAGAATTAGCAAGCACTAAACCTAAAAGATAAACAGATAAGTTGCAAGTGATAAACCTTTCAAAAAGAGGTTTCCAGAATCCACCATAATTGAGAAAAAGTTCTCGATATTTTATTGAATGAAAAACTGTCTCTTACGCTACGAAAGTTTAGTTTAAATAGTAGAGAAATAACAAACCTTAATGGGCCGAAAATAACAAACTGATAACAAAACAGATCAATAATAAAATTGGGCCGAAATAATAAATTACTATAAAAAAAAAATACTACGAAAATCCTCCTACATCAATGGCAAAAATGAATCCTCCCAATTTAGGAAAAATAAATAAATTGCTTTAAATTTTTACTTAATCAATTCCAAGTAAGTGATATTTATGACAAGTAAAGAACAACTTATAGCATCCGCGTGAACTTAACTCATTTGGTAGGGATGTTGCATATTATATGCAGGGGCCGGAGTTTGAACTCAAGATACTCCACTTCTCCACATTTAAAAATGTGTGAGCTCTAGCCACTAGGATACTTGAGGGTCGGGGTTTGAACCCCAGATACCCCACTTCTCCACATTTAAAAATGTGTGAGTTCTACTTAGTAGGATACTTAACCAAACAGATCTTAAAGAGGCTCTAATATCATCTTAGAAATCATGGTTGGATCTAACACAACCCCACAAAACCAATTTGTGAGTTAAGGATTGCCCTCACTTATAAACACATTGTCAAATCATCACTTATCCAACGTGGGACTCTTCACAGAAAATTTATGACAACCAGTTTAACTGTATAAACATTTTTTTTTTAGGGGAACTGTATAAACATATGTTATAAGTAAGTTTTCAATTCATGGAATTATTATTGTTGAAGTGTCTCAAAATCTATTACATGTCTGCTATACTCTTTTACATTCTGTTATTATAGTTTCTTGCAGCATTCTGTTATAGTCTGATATACTCTTTTACATTGATTACTGGAAATAATTATTGCTACAATTGGTTAATATTAAATATTAGGACTTGATTTTTTTACTTGAACAGGTTGGAGAATGAGCATTTTAACAATGTTGGAAACTATAGAGCTTTCAAGTCAGTACCTCTTCCTTTCAATTATCAAGTTGATGATGATGAAGACAGCTCAGATACATAGACAAACATATATAGATTCAAGAATTGAGTAAAATAGGGTGTTTGTGAAGAAATTAAATAGGCAAATTTGTTAGTAATTACAATTGTTCATAACTAATTACAGGCAAATTAGTTTTAAAAAGATAAACTTTATAGGCAAATTAGTCCTTTATGTAGTCCCTAATCGTAAAAGTTTACCTAGAGACTATTTATTAATTCGTAATAATCAAAAACTCATGTGTGATACGTACAACTTTGTGTACAAATTTGCCATTTGAATCTAATTTCTATGCAAAAAAAACAAACTTTTTTGAGGTGATGTAAAAAACAAACTTGTCAGTTGTCATTTTTCTAGCATCAAGATCGAAACGGGACGAAAAACATAACATGAAAACAACAAAAGAAAATTTTGAAGAATGTGAAAGTTTCCAAATGTTATGAAGGTCGGCCGAATAGGACTGTCACTGTCACTGAAGTAAGGGTTTTAGATCCCTAAATTTTTTAAGGTAAATACTACCTATTAAAATTCGTACATTCAACTTTTTAAACGTTAAAATATTATGTTTTTCAATGCAAAATTGTTCTTCTTAGGTTCATTAGCATGACCCATTTTTAAAACTTCATATTAGACCCCAGATTTTTTTTTGCTTTAGATATATTTTTATGTCAATTTGTTTAAATATTTTTGCGTTTAACTAATTGGTGGGTAGTCAAATTCTTTAAAGGTTGCTATTTTATTGGTTATTGTATCTAAATTCTTTTTTTATTCGGATTTCTATTAATATTGTGTTAGTTGATGGAAATATACTAAGACAAGTTTTGTGCAACCAAAATTATTCAAAAGTAATTTATATTTGTGTTAAAATTTAATATAACATTGCTATTTCAAGGTTTAACAATTTCTATGTAATGTGTATATTAAATATTATTCTCAGCATATCTTGTTAAGGTCCCAGACACTTTTCTCGTGTAATGGCTGAGCATTTTTCCTATGGCAAAAAATCTAAATAGACCTTCGAACTTAATGCCCAAGTCTATATTCAAATCAAACATTCTTTTAAAATCTTTATCTCTCCCAAAACTAAACATGTAACTCATATTAAACAAACAATTACATTATCATCTTCTTTCAATCTAATGGAATTTGGCAATAAAGATAAAATGGTTAGTTTTTATTACTATAAAGAAGCTCGAAACACAAAACTATTTTAGGTGTGTAGAATGTAAGATCCTGATATTTTATCATATTTTTATTCTAAATTATATTATCTTTATTTGACTTTAAAATAATTTACCTTTGTGATTTATTGAGTGATAGTATTATTTTTTGTTTTTCTTTCAAATTATATAGACAAAATTCATTATACTAATTATTAAATAGTGTACCCTATAACTATCTATTCCTACTATTATGGTAAAGAAAAATGACTTGGTCTTCATTCAATTGCTTTATGTACTAGTAGTTACCATATTATAGCATCACTTCAGTAGGGTTGCCTTTCATTATTTTCTATGTGTGCACGTGTAGCAAGTCATCCCCATCTTTATCTCATGGTACTATTAAATTAATTAAGTATAATCACCAGCCCAATATTATAGAACAAGAAATGGGACACATATAGGGTAGGATAGCTAGTGCAAAGAAAAAGGAATCTCTATAAGAAAAAAGACAAAACTTAGATACAATTTATGGGTGTTTTTTTTGTATGGTTCTTAGCTAAAAATATAACATTTTTTGGAGATAACAAACTTTGAGAGAATATTACGGATTTAAGGAAATCAGTGTGAATTTAGTTAAAAACCATACGAAAAGCAAGGAATTGTACCTAAGTTTTTTCCTAAGAAAAATACACTCCTATTCCTTACATATAGTGCCACTCATCTAGGAAGGGAGTTAGTGGGAGGTTATTTCACTATTAATAACAATCAGTTATCTTTTTTGTTCTATTCATTCACCTCATCGTACACTTAGAAAAATAGGGAAAAAATTTGAGAAAGAGAACCGCAGAGGGAGTCTCGAAAGAGAAAGAAAAGGGAACTAAGGACCAACAATTAGACTTCATACAAGTAAGACTTTCTTCACTCTTGCTATCATTTCTCATTAATACTTATTGTTAGAGAGTTCAACCCTTTTATGCCCTTGACACCTTTTAGTGTAGTTTATGTAAAAACTTTGAATTGTTAAGGCCATAGTCAAGTTCGAGTTTTTGCTTTGTTCTAAAAGTATTTTCAAATTTTAGTAACTACTGTTGTTGCATTTACTTATTGTTCTTTCATTTACTTATGGAATTCATTCTCTATTTCGTGTCATTTACGTCTATATGAATTTAACAATCGAGTACAAATGGACTGATGTTTTACTAATCTTCATTAAGTTAAAAGTGTTTTTTTTTTTTTGAAATAGTAGTCAAACATTTTTTAAGTGTAAAAGGAACATTGATGTGAACTTTTTGCATATAAGAGAGCATGATTGCAATTTGTGTTGTTATAGCCTTCATTTAAGTTTCGGGAAGAAAACAAAATTTATCATAAGTTTGAATTAGAGGACTATTTTCTGTTTGCCCCTTTTTAATTAGTCTATATTGGTTTTCCTACATTTGAAATTGTAAAGGCTAACATGGGAGTTCTAGGTTCCCCTTACGGTGGGGAATTGAATGACACTAGTGTTCACAAATTTATAGTCTTATTGAAGTTATTAGATTATTAATGTTTTTAAAGTAAAATCTTGTTTGAGCACCGAAAAGAAAATGAGTGATGATTATGTATTAAGGTAAAATTCCATTTATATTAAATAAAAACAATAGAACACGGTCATGAATTTTTAATAGATACTATGTCATAGTATTAATTTTAGAAGTTAGAATTTGCTACATAGTTTACATTAATGTCTATGTTGCTACTATCTTTAATATTTGTACTCTTCAAACAGCTCATACCGTAACCAAACTCAAGGCTTGAAAAAGAATTAGGAGTGAGTAGAATTTGAAAGTAAGTTAGTGAATTTTGATTTGTGAAGATATAGAGGTGGTGGAGCGAAGACCGTTGATTGAAATCTTAAGATCAACTATTGTTAAGGTAAGGGAAAAGGCGCTCCATTTTTTCATTTTATGTGTATTTATTTGTTTGTTGTTAAAATGATAAGGCTTTGAACATGTTTATGTGCTGTTCTGTGTGGATGTAGTTTATTGACCTTTTACTTTGTATTGTTTAGTTGTGACTATACTAATGCATGCTTGAACTTCTGTCTTGCATATTTTTGTGGTCTGGAGTTAAGATTGGTGTAATCCGTGTCTCTAGCAGGTGGTTAAGACAATGATTAATTTAGTTAGATACTCATTGTGAGTGATCTATTTTGTGGAATTAATAACCAGGTGTCGCATGCATACATTCATTGTCGCGTGGTGCCCATAATTGGTTGGGACCCGAAGTCTTGAGTGCCCATAATTGGTTGGAGCTTGTCGTTTCCTTTTGAATGCTCATAATTGGTTGAGGCTCACTGTTTTCTTTTGGTACCCATAATTGGTTGGGACCCGTAGGGTATGTGGTGTCCATAATTGGTTGGAGCCACGGTGGAGTGTTCATAATTGATTGAAGCCCACAAATATCTACGAAGAATTTTGTTGCCCTATAAGGGAGGAGATATCCGGATCATTTGTCGTCGCATATAGATCAATCTTTAGGGTGTCGTTCATTTGTCGAGTCCATTGGTGTTTTGGGTGTTGACACTTTGTGTACTTTATATTAATATTTGTATTATTTGCATGCGTTAAAATACATGTTAAATATATGTAGAACTTGTATATTTGTTGTTGTTTGGGAGTTGACCCTTTTTCCGTATTTGAAATCAGATAACAATCATGACTTATAGATTGAGGCTCTGAGATAGGTAGATTTTTGGTGCGACTTGGCGAGATTTTATCACAAGCGTCCAAAGTTCTGACAAGCTAGGGTGTGTCTTTGGGTAGTGAAAGGTCTAGAGCCTTGCTCTCAAGAATTTTATATGTGAATGTAAAACCATACTGATTTGCTATTTTGAAAGTTCAAAGAGAAACTATGTATTTTTTTTATTTTAAGTCAGGGAGTTTTAGGTTATTGTTATTATTTAAAGAAAATATGACCCATTTTTGCTATGAATTACCTAAGTTAATGTCTCAAAAATTTGGGTCGTTACACATAACATTATCATGTCTTACTTATTAAAGAGGTTTACCTTATGATGAACTTAAACACAGATTGAAAATAGAGAAGAACTAAATGAAAACATAATTGCAATAATTAATAGAAGTGTTTAGAGTTTACAAAGGAAGATTACAATCCGTGAAAGATAGGAGTGGGCTTTTTGTATTATTCACTCAAAATGATCTTAAAACTCTAACTAAGAACTAGCACTTGTGCTCATCAATGAAGGAGATGAGATGGTAAGAGAACTCGTGTTCATCAATGATAGGAGTGGTAATTTAAATTTAATATCACACTATGGAAATTTAAATTTTTGCATACAACTTATAAATTAGTGCCCAAATTGTAATTTCGTCCTGGGGCACCAAATTCGCAATAAACAGGTCTGAGTGCATATGATCACTAGGCATTTCAAAATAAACAGTTATAAGTTTCAGTAACAAACAAGCGCCACAGTTCCAGATCTAAATTGGGATATTAGGATGATAAAATGAAAATAAAATAAAAAACATGTTTTTCCTAGGAGCACACAGTATTACAGGTTCATGTTGGCAATAATTAACTCCAAGTGAAAAATCTCCACCTCCTCATTTGAAATCCTCACTTTTGCTTAATGTTTTCTCCATTTGATTCACCACTTGATTGTCTCTACAAGAAGCCAATTAAGCATTAGGATGCATAATTGAAAGATATAAATCATATGATTCCACAATGCAAAAGTTAAGAATAACACATGTAACTGCAACTTCAAGTGATTTTGATGGAAGGTATAAAGACAGGACAAGATAAAAATGTATAGAACTTCAAAGTCAAATTAGACTTCTAGAAAAAATAAATTTGCTACCTTGAAATGAATATTATACATAGCAGATGCTAGTACATTATCTCCAACAATCGTCCTCAAATTTGACACGAAATCATCACGGGAAATCTTTTTTGACTGCACAAACGTGACATGATACATTAGTGATATTTTGTTATTTAATAAATAGGCATCGATTGGATTTTTAGATATCATTTACATGCCATAAACAATGCATAATGGGCATCGACAAGAAACATAATATGGGAAGGAACCATTTTTCTCATGGAAGATAAAAGAATGGAAAAACGAAGCCAAGGGGAACTCAGAGCTCTTATGGTGGTAGCAGTGACAGTGGTAGCTTTTTCCTGAGGTATTTCACGAACCAAAATTGTATTAATAAAGGTAATAAAGAAAAACATTATAGGATTAAAAACCAAAAGATGAATCTCAGAAGAGGAAAGCCCCAAAATGTAGCAGATAAATATATTAAAAAAATCAAATAATATAGTGGGAAGTTATACACTAGAGAAAGAATTCGTAGATTTTAAAAACAGTAAAAAAAATGGAATTAACATTTCATTTTACATAGAAAACTATGAAAACATAAGAACCAAAACTCATGAAAAAGCTTACAGTGTCCACTATAGAATTCACAGAGCTATTTTTCTTACTCTCATTTGAACAAACATTTCTTGTAAAAACAAAAATTGTCATGTGTCGTGATCAAGAAGAATTTTTCGTTGTTGAAAGATATATCAATCACATAGCGTAGTAGCATAAATAAATGATTGTTTCGTCATATTAAAGTGAAGCGATTAATATGTTGAAAATAATTACATATTAATTGTCTTGTCGATGATTAATTCTTTCATGCTCTAGTGATAATTATGTCATTCTAAAACATAAAGCATTTTTTATACAAAAACATATATCTAACACGAACACGCGAGGTAAAAAAATTGTTAAAGGAACACAACATCACCTTCAACAACCAAAGGGGCCTTGAATCTGACAACAAATTCTGGATAGATATGTGTGTTCATATTCATGTTCCAAACCACATAGTACTTTGGGAATTGAATGTCATTCACCCCGTTATCATATTCGCAACCACTTGGACGAAGTTGATCACTACCAGGACGAAGAAGCTCTATGTTCCCCATTATGACACGACATAGAACCAAATGTTTAATTTCTTTTCCATCAACATCACAATAAAGTGAACTGTAAACATGGAAAAACTAAATCATCTGAGAATTCAAACAGAATAATCTAAAATGACATGTCTAATAATAAGGATAATAATAATGTAAACTTTCAATTTTGATCATATGATAACAAACCATAGATAAGGGTAGGTAACAGCTGCAAGATGAACACCAAATCCATATTTTCATTTGGATGGAGACAGTTCATAATGACCAACTCCATATTTCATCATTATTGACAATTCCTCTTTAGAACAAGCAAGCCATGCATAGCGAACATTAGCATCCTCCCTAGCTCCTTTTGTGATATCAGCTTGCTTCTGGAATAAATCAAGTCGTCTTTGCATTAACCTACCTGAGCTACGGTAAATCTCAATTATGTGAGACTCTGTAATGCCCAAAGCAGTCATTCCTGTAAGAAACAACTTTTGTGCAGAATTCACATCCAATTTTCCATATCCAGATTCAGTATAATCGTCTAAATCTATGTTTAGATCTTGCTTAAAATCTATACCAACTTTTCCACCTCCCATTTTGTTAGTGATGTTATGACCATCAGCTTTTACATCATCAGTTGCATCTTCAGACTCCTTACTAC
>Ga0228711_1010021_pt1 | contig 12609 bp, 5 predicted proteins | sample MedpolnodulmetaG_2_FD_177996 | JGI IMG/M metagenome (GOLD analysis project Ga0228711, IMG submission 177996) | Root nodule microbial communities from Medicago polymorpha collected in Santa Monica, California, United States - brown nodules | ecosystem: Host-associated > Plants > Roots > Nodule...
TTTTGAATATTAGGGATGGAGTGGGGGAGGTTGATACAGGGTGGTTGACTGATAATATTATGCGTCAGGTGGGGGATGGTGAGATCACTTTGTTTTGGTATGACCCGTGGCTTGAAGGGAAACCGTTGTGCGAGTTGTATGCGAGATTGTTTGAGTTAGCGGAGAATAAATTAGATACGGTGGTTGCTATGTGTGCGAGAGGGTGGGGTGTCAATGGTGAGGCTTGGAAGTGGTGTCGGAGGTTATTTGCGTGGGAGGAGGAGTTGTTGGGAGACTGCATTATTTGCGTATCTAACTTTTCTTTTCAGGTTGATCGTGTTGATAAATGGATTTGGAAGTTACATGCTACTAATTGTTACACTGTTAGTTCTGCTTATTGTTTTTTAACAGAATTGGAACATGATAGGCACCATCAGCTTAATAATAACAATTTCTTGTGGCTGAAAGTCGTGCCTCTAAAAGTGTTGATTTTTGCTTGGCGTCTCTTTCTTGATCGGATTCCTACTAGAGATAAACTCCTCCAACAGCTTCGTCTAAGGAGACGCTGATATGTTAAGGAATCTTGTCGCATGACAACTGCCACATGGATTTTTTTTATTACATGCCAAATTTTTTTCTCAATTTTTTAGCCTCAATTTCTTTTTTAATGGATCATTTTTCCTAGTAAATGTAAATGCCAGAAAAGTGATCTAAATGTTGAATTTTTTTATAATTTTTTGGAGGCATGCCTAAGACGTTAAAATAAGGTCTCCCACATATAACTAGAATTATCTAATATGGGATGAATTACTTATAAAGTTTTAAAGCGTCAACAACTCAAAAAACCAAAACAACTAAAACCTCAAGCTAAAAAAATCAAATTTTAAGCTAAAGTTTTGCAGAGACCTCCATAAAAGTACATAGAAAACATATGCAAAGTTTCATAGCATTCAATTTATTTGATTTTTGTTCCTCATAATTATAAATTTCTTAAAAAATCAAAATAAAATGAGACGTCTTCAGATTGCTATGAAACTTTGCAAATACTTTTATGTATTTTTTATAGAAGTCTCTAAAAAAAGAGCTCGAAATTCGATTTGATGTCGTGGTTTCCGTTGATTTGGTTATTGAGTTTTTAAAGCTTTTAAAAATTTATAATTAGTTTATCGCTTGTCGAAAAAATTATAGTTTTATGTCGGAGACCTTATTTTAGCGTCCTATACATGTTAGTAAAAATAATGAAAAAATTTAACAACTAAATCACTTTTTTGTTTAATGTTAGAAAAAAAAAATCAAGGTAAAATATACAAAGTCATCATAAAATTTCCCATGGCAGCAACTAGTGGCCAGTGGCCGAATCAGAAAAAAAAATCCCATGTGGGGCACAAAATTTATGCTGTCTTAACCATTGAACACAAAGTTGATAAAAAAAAAAAAAAAACTATACACAAAGGTCATACTAACAAATGTCTCTAGAACATTTGTTATTAGAAATGATTGATGAAATTTAGGTAGAAAAAGTTACTTTTTTTGTTTCAATATGTTGAATGTACAATTTTCAAGATAAAATTTTCTTTTTAAACTTCTTAACAATTGTTCTAAGAATACTCGTTAATATTTCCCTTAAAATAATTCTTAATGTGATCCGAGTAACTTAAAATCATCAAGAAGCAAGTATTGCATAGTCATAAACCCAAATAAAAAAGTATTTGAGCACACACACAAATATAAAAAATATAAAAAAAAGTAATTTAATCACATCATTTAACACTATTTAATTCTTTTCTCTTTAAATTTTGTGTAACTATGTGAGTGTGTCCAAACATAATTTACTTGGGTTTGTGACTAGATAAGTATTTCTCTTTTTTTCCTCTCTCCAACAAGTTGACCCTAATTTTCTCTCTTTAGGTTTTCTCTTCCAGCTTCTTCATTGAGGGGTGGTTTTGAGTCAATTTTTGACATGGAATCACCTTTCATCTTTTTCTCTCTATTTCAATCTAAATAAGTGATTTTCACATAGATTTAGGTTTTTTCTCCGTGATTTCGCCATCTGAGTGTGGTGGTGTGTTGTTCGTCGTCTTGTGCGGCGTTGTTTAATTTCCTGTGTTGTTGTGGTGTTTATTTAATTCATATTGAAATATCGATTATTCAATCAAAGATTTGGGCTTCTACGTTGCAGATCCGGAGACATGAATATTCCGGTCACTTTAATTTTATCATATATTTTTGTAGGCATTATGCCGTTATATGCTATTAACTTGAATGTTGTGAGTTTATTCGCAAATTTATCCATTACGTTTTTAGCAATGTTGAATAATGTAATCTATCGATTTGAATGAATGAATATCCTTTTTGGTTTCGTAAGAAAAGACTAAGATAACTATTTCTTGATAGACTTAATACTAAGTGAAGAAGAGGTAACCCCTTATAAGCCTTGTGTTGCATCATGCTCAATCGTGGCAAATCCAAACTCTTAAGGAAAAGGACCAATGGTCCATACCCTACTTTTTAAGGTGAGCTCAAAATTTTAGCTGTCCAAAGATTCAACTTTATGAGACGTCACTTTCCAAAGGTAGAAGAAGATGTCGCTTATGTCCCCTTTCGTCTTCATGACTAAGACATGATATGACCTAGTTCTAATTTTCACCTCATATTTTTTGTGGTACATTCACTTCATATTTTTGATTGTTGAAGTAACTTAAAAAAATGTTGCATAGTTTTGTTTTTGTCCAAACAATTACTGACAATGAAGTGAGTTTCTATTTTGGAAACCAATAATTAGAGATGTATATTTAGACCGATACAAATCAAATCACATTTGATACAAATAAAATAAAAAACTACTCAAATGTTATCTTTATGAAAATCATTGAAATCGAGTAAGATATCATAGATCCAAGGTTATATAAATTCGGTGCGGTCCGGGTTCATTGTGACCCACTTATACCTAACTTTTTTTTTTGTTTTGAGGGACACTTATACCTAACTATTTACTATATAACTCGCAGTACCCATTAAATGCAGGGTGTGTATGTTACAAACGAGCTTAGCAAAGATCACATGGGAGCATGTACATTTGTTTGGACTCATGCGACCATGTGATAGTGCTATACTAATAATAGTTGTGTACCTAAAATAAAACACGATTTTTGTGTGTTTTTGTTTTTCCAGGGTAGAGATTTTTTATTCATATCATATAAATAATAGTCTTTGAAAATGAATATTTTAACTTATATGGGAAAATTATATTCTAAAAAAAAAGGGAAAATTATAATGATGTTCCCTTTGATTTGATTAACTCTCACACACCTCTCCACTAATTTAAAATGTACAGTAACCTGACCATAATTGAAGTCTATTAGCCATCCATTTAGTTCTTTAGTTCAGGAAAAAAAAAAATCTATCCAGCAACTTAGTGTTACATTTGAAAGTTCAAAAATTTGTATATAGGTCATATGTTTTCTATATAGACAAATGTTATTGTATTGGAGTTTTTGTTTTTTTGTTACTAGTATATTAGTTATTTTGTTTTTATTTTCTTCTTAAAAAGATGTTACTATTTTCTCCTTTAAGAAAATTTGAGAAAATTTGAGCTATGATCATTTGACTCTTTCAACTCCTTTAATCCAATCATATGTATTTTTCTAACTTTACCGACATCTTACAGGTGCATGAGTCAGGAATTTTATAACGAGTTGTATTATTTGAACAACCATTTTAATGACAACTTTAAGAACAACCATAATTTTACAAAGAAAATGAAGTATTGACACAAAAACCAAAGCAATAGAGAGAAAAAGTAAAAATATAATGTAAGTATGAAAGAGAAAGTTGTCATAAAAATTGTCAAAAAATGGTTGTTCAAATATCATATCTCTTTTATAAATTCTGGGTAAAATTTTAGCCGTAAATTTACATGTGGCATAATATATAAATAGTAGAATTGATTGTAAGTTGTAACTTTGATAGTATGTCATTTTGTCTAATAACCCATTATGAATAGTGATTCAAATTTTGTTACCATAAATTAAATGAGCAAGGAGTATATATAGATTTTGATTTCTATGAGAGTATATAGTATTTATATGAGTATTGAATATTAGTTTGGGTGAATGGTATAATAATTCATAGTTAGGGAGAATTATTCTAGTTAAGTCACTTCAAGAATTTAATTTAAAAATTGATTATAGTAATCAATTTTAAATTCCAATGATATTGATTATAATATTTTATTATATTGATTAAACTAATTTTAGTGGTAATTTTATGAATGATTCATTTTTAGAATTTATAGTAGAACAGAAAGAAAGAAAAACAATGATAAGTTTTAGTGACAGCCGCAATCATAGGTAGAGGTCCTTAATTTTAAAAAAAATGGTATCCTTAGAATTACCTACGGTTTTGTCCGTAGGTAAAAGTGGAAAATATGCAGTTACAACCATTTGACAATGACAGTCGGATTTAGCTACAGAAATTAACCCTATAGTGACGGATTTTGGCGGTCACTACAAGTCAAATTTCTTGTAAATTTCTTGAAGTGATACAAAGAAAGTTTGGGTTGAACTCGGATGTGTCGAGACTCGCTGGTTGATAAAACCCATAGTATATGCTATGAATTATCATACTTTTTTTTTTCTTGACATAAATGATGTGAAATATCATGCTCTAGATGGCTGAGGGTATTAGCACTGGTGCCCAACCAATTAATAAACCTAACAATTTGAATCCAAATTCTTTAACAATGGAACAGTTAATATCCCAAAATATAAGATTGACTTAGCGATTGTCCTGAGAAAGTTAAAGAATGAAGTGGTAAATATGGTCTTAGGATTTCGACCTCCAACAAATACTAGCAAAACTCACGTACACGCAAGATCATTTTCAAAACATTATTTTGAGCAATCATTATCTTTAATTTCTTTGTTTTATATTTTTTTTGAAGAAGTCAAAATAAAATATATTAGCATCAAAATTTAATTCCTTTGTTTTATCTCATATATAAATTATCTCAATTCATTGATATAGGTATTTTTGTATTCTCCTAAGTTTTAATAAAAGAAACTTCACACATATTTTAAATCTATATACACACAACCCTAGCTAAATGAAACATACATACATACATACTTTTTTTTAAGAGGACATGCATATATTCTTCTTTTTATCAACTTACTTATACTTACCAATTAATCATCATCACATCTTATATTTTCTCCTTTACATCCATCCTTTTGTTTTTCCCAACTAAAACAAAATCACGTGGTCCTTGATTGGAAGCTACCAATGCGATTTTGAATGCGATTTTTAAGCACTAATGCAAGATGAATTGCAATATCTGGTGGATGAGCTTCCAATAGAGGCCGTTCAGGCACAACCCATCTTCCATCATCAGTTTGAACCATCCCTTTATTCTCATCTTGTCTCCAATGTGGTGGTACACCAAACTCACTCCGTAGAAGATCACAGCTCTTATTCACAAGTGCAATATCCCTTTTTGAAACCATATTAAATTTCTTATCTTTCCCATGATACCCATCCATCAAATGCAATAGTACCTCTAAATTATGTGTACACCCCAAATCACCATTTTCCTTCAAAAAAGGACTATTTCTATGATCCAATTTAATTTCAGTTCCAACATGAGCATAACTCCAAGGAAAAGCCAATGTATCTTCTATATACTTTTGAAACTGAAATTTCTCATTGGTTATAATCCCCGGCACGGTTGGAACCTTGTCATGAATATTATGTATTCTCAAAACTTTAACACCAAGTTCTTCACACCTTTCTTTAAAGTGCAAATTCCCAACTCTCGGCCCCGCGAACGAGTAAACCGTTATGGGGACGTTAGTTGTTTTGTCACCGTCCTCAATGACGTTCACTCCTAATTCGGCTATGTCGTAAGCGCTGAGTATGGCTAAGGCAGCACCAAGACTGTGTCCTGTGACTGTGATGCTGATTTCTTCATCTTGGTAGAATTGAAGAAGTCGTTTTATTTCTGATAGGACTTGTTCTCGAGCTGAGAATGAACAATAAGTGCATGATTTTTCTTTCTTGGTGTATAAGTCGTAGAATCCTGTTTCAACTTTGATTGATGGGTCGTTTTTGAAGTTTGCTTCGTGTAGAATGTCTTTTAGGTCGTATATCCATTCTATGTATGTCACGGTGCCCCTCCATGCAATAACTATATATAGAGAAAATACTATCTTTAATTGAATACGCTCAAAAATTAGGGAGTATCTGGTATTAATAAAAAAAATGCTCTAATGACGAAGCTTTACTTTTTTGAAGAACAATTTTAAATTATTTGACACCTTGAAGTATAAAAAAAAACTAGTATTTTTCAATAGTTTATATAAATAATATTTTCAACCACTCTACTATTGTTATGGAAAACACTTTGGTATTTGGTAAAAAATATATTTTAGTCTTTAACACATTATTTTACTATACAAATTAACTTTAACCAATTATTTCTTTTAAAAACATGAATAAATTAAATTTCAACTTAGCAAAAAAAAAATCAATTATATATAACGAGATGGTGGATACATAAAGAAAAAATAGAGAATATTGTTATAAAAAAAGATGGAGAGTATATAAACTATTTAAGCCCTTTCTCACAAAAAAGAAAAAGTTGATGATAACTAAACACTTGATAGAGAATAGGTTAGCAAGTTTTCTTTTTGTGTTTTAGTTATGTTTGTGCGTAAGGTTCATTTAAAGATTAATTTGTTTAAAAATAATTTTTATGCTGAAAATGAAATGGCTGTTTTGATAACTCACACCGTTCCTTTTCGGTCGCCGTGTCGTTTTAAGTTTTTTTTTTTACACATACTAATAAAACCAATGAATTTTATTACTTTTTATTTTTTTTAGGGGTTCTATTACTTTTGATAAAAAAAAATCTCAAAAAAATAAAATTACTTTTGATAAAATTATATTTTTTTTAAGTGTATCTTGGAGTATTTATTACATCTGAATTCCATAAATTTCTCTACCGCATTAAAAGTAGTTAAATATTATTTGAGCTTTGAAATTTATGACCACCAATCACAAAATTTTTCTTTTAACAAAACCCACATGTTTTTTTCACCAATAACAAAATGCACATGTCAAAAGAATAGCAGGGAGTATAAAATTAATAAAAATGTGATATAAGCTCTTGATAAGATCATACTATATTAATTGAAAGAACTTTATTTTAATGTTGAGTTATTTGAACACAAGATTTCCATTGTATACATCTAAGTGAGTAAGTCTAACTCGAGGTGAGAGAGAGAGAGAGAGAATATAAATATATGGTCTTTTGTGTCAAAAATTCAGTTTGAGAAGCACTTATCTTTATTTTATGAGTGGTACATACCTATGTCACGGCGTCCTAAACGTTTAATCTCTTCTTCGTTGGTGGAAACAGCTATGTATCCCATCCAGTTAGCATAAGGACTCCACACAGAAGAGATCTTAGATTTCTTGAAGAATTTTGGAAGGTTGATGTTTGATGTTGCATAGAGGTAGCGGCTTATGGTGTATCCATCTCCCATGTAAAGTTTCTCAAAGAAATGTGAAGGATGATACTTGCATGTTCCACAATATTTTGAGTTTTGATCGAAGTCGAATGAATCGTAACATGCTTGAGCTAGCTCACCATAGCGAATGATTTCTTTGCGTAGGACAGGATCCATTGGATCTAATAGACCTTCCCAGTTGTTCTCACCTTGGATTTCTCTCCATACCTTGCTCAACGGAGGGAGTGGTGATTCTTCTTCTTCTTCCTCATCCTCCTCTTCGTCCAGTTGGTTCAGAGTGGACGAAGAAGAAGAACATTTGAGGAATAGTATTGGCGAATTATTAGGTTTTTTGGAATTGGAAAGGAAAAGGATGTTGGATTTGTGGTTGATGGATTTTGAAAATAGATGGTGGGAATGGGAAGGATATGGGAGGCTAGAATGTTGGTTGAGGGTGTTAGGAAGAAGAACAGGTACAACAGAAGCCATGCGAGGAACTAGATCCACTCTCTATCTTTTACTCTACACAAAAAATCATCAAGATGTTAATGGCTCGCTGGAGAGATTAGAGATATATAATATAAGGTGTATATGGGATGATATTTATTCACATGAGTAATAGAGTGATGGTAATAAGGGTCTAGAGTTTTCATATGTTTATCATATATGACATAATATTGTATTTTGTTTTTTTTGAAGAATGACATAATATTGTATTATTGGTTAACTTTTTAATTGTTTATCATATATATATGACATGATTTTGTATTATTAGTTAAAAATCAAAATTTAAAAGTTTTATTGAAATATATAACATTTAAAGTAATCAAGAAAATTACTAGTAATTAGGACATGGACTGATAACCAAACATTTAAATTTATGTGATAATGAACTTAATCAAAAAACGAATCACTTGAAAGAATAAGGGTTTAATTCCTAAATGAAACAATATTTAACAAGACTATATTTATCTCATGACCAAACCTCGAATTATCATTATCTTTTTCCTAAAAAACCGGAGAATAGCGTGGAAGAAAAAAAAAAGAAAGATGCATGAACTCTTTAAATTAGACATAATTTTTAGCTATATTTTTAAATAAATAGACTATATCATTGATACATGTAATACAGGATCGAGTTATATAGGACGATAACAATTTTTATTTTGTGGTGTGGATATTTTAAAGAGCACGTAAAAAATAAAAGAATAGTGAATAAAACTAATACATTTTTTTGACAAAAAAACTAATACATATTTCTCCTTTAAAAAAAGACTAATATATATTTCATATTTTATGCGTAAAAAGATTCTTCATATACAAGAGTCGTGAATGGAGGAAACACGGACCACTTAGATGTCCAAATGCCTTGCAAACTTGAAAAAAAAATCTATTATTGGTACTATAAAAACATATCTAGTATCTAGTATAATGATAGTCCTATCTATAATACTCAGTAATAAATAAAGATTGTAATCAATGAGAGTTCCGTATAGCTGAATTAGTTATACTCATATAATGTAACAAACAAATGTTAAAATTTTAATTGAAAGATATATCCACATTTATAGTGTTCGACATGCCTCAAATATGATTAACTTTAATGAAAAAATGTGGGAAATTTTTTTATATAACATATATTTTATATTTTGGTGGTGTCCAGGGGAATCTAGAGGTGGATGAGCACTTATTTTGTTGTAGTTTTGTCGGAAATGTTCAGTATATGATTTTCGAATAGATAGGAATGTGAGTAATTTTATTCAAACTTTTCTTGACTATCTTTCATCTTCTTCTTTGAGTAAATTGTTGGAATATTTAACAGATAACCAAAATTATAGATAAGAATCATGATATTATAATAATAAAATAAATTAGGGTACTCATGATTCATAATAGATCCTTCGATTCATTCAAGATACACAATTTATTTTATTATTATAATGTCATGATTCATATCTATGATTTTGGTTAGGGTAGAGAACTCTTCTCTCCCTTATCTGATGTTTTTAGAATGAGAGTGTGTTGAATGTGTCATGACCTAATGAGATAGCTAGTATATGTAAGCATCAGTAGATAGAGGGATCTCTCAAAGGACTTACTATGAGAAATGATTCAACTCATTACGACTCGTTTCTAATTACAGTCAATTAATAAATATCTTTTTATTTAAAATATAGAGCAACATTATAATTATAATTTAATAGTTGATATTATAATTTATTATTTTAATTATTGATTGGTTAAGGTTAATCCGTAAAATTCAACATAAAAACATGAGAAAGACTTGAGTCTTATTTAGCATGCAATAATTTGAAAGATTTGAGAGACTTGGAATGATGTTATTTTTACTTTTAAAATCTCCGCATTGGAAGAGATAGTAGAGGCAATTAAAGCAACCTCTTAAGATGGTTTCAAGCTTAAGAAAAAATGAGGTCTTGTATTTGATTTTCTCTAATCAAATACAAACATTCTCCACCACCTTACTCAATCATCCAAATCTCATCCTTCGATCAAGATGTAATGTAATTGCTACTAACAGTGGCGCAATGAGAAGCTTCCATCTCTGTACCACCTTCTCTCATGTCCTCTTTAGTTGTTTGTGGATATTTTTTCGGTCTTGAATATAAACAAATATCAAAATGTATTTAGTCTAAATGTGAATCAAATACACCTTAATGATTATTTTTTCCTCTTCATACCACCGAAGGACGAATTAATAAAAGTTTGAATTTGTGGTAGTTGCTATGAAACAACGTTATGGTGTACCACTGACTATGATGGACTATCGATCGAGACCCGGGCCCACCACATCCTCCAGTGAATTACCATCCACAAGTACTCCATTGAACCTTTTCCTTATTTAGCCGCATGCTAAAAATAGTTATGTCCTTTAGTCAAAAATAAAATAATCGTGTCTATTGAAATTTGAAAATATAGATATTTTTGTTATGGTGTCAATTAAAAATAGTTGTGTTTATTAGAAAGAAAGAAAAAAAAGAAAGAAAGTCGTGTCCATTAAAATATCTGCTCTTTTTACTTTTTACTAGTCTTCCTTAGTTTTTGTTTTGACAAATTCCTCAGTTTTTTTTTTTACATAAATAAATATTATTAAAATTATTAAGGAAATCCACTTGTTTCTTAAAAAAATAAAGAAAATCCACTTGTAATTTTCTTCTAGGCGTTGAGTTAAAATAATTGAGTTCTTTTACAAAAAAAAATATTGAGTCTTTATTATGTATTAACTGATATTTAAAAGGAAAGGAACAAACATATTTATCAGCATGAGAAAGACAGCATGCAATCTTTATGTGAAATGATTAAGCTTCAATTATTTGATGGTTGAAAACAAATTATGTTACTTTCGCTTTTTATTACGGTTATCGGCAATATGGATGTTTATGGTCCGGTTTGGATCGGTTTTGAGGCAAAGATAAAATTATATGTATTTTGGTTTGGTTTTGGATGATTAATTTTAAAAACTGATCCGATCAGAATTAATGCGGTTTAATTTGAATCGGTTTTGGATGTGCAAATTACAAATTGTAACTTTTTTTATTAACAATAATCTTATAAAAATATGATAAAATAATAAGTTCAATACAAAATATAACATATGATTTATAAAAAATTTATAGTTCGGAATAACAATGATTGATTATCTTTAGAACATACGAAATAAAAACAAAATTGATTAAATTAAACTAATACGTCGTATTAAAAAGAAAAAATAATAATAGCTTAATATAATATATTATACTTATAAATATGGAAATATGTATTACAATATTTGTATGCGGTCCGGTTTTGAAAAATCAATCCAAAATCCGATCTGATCCGAACGGTTTTCACAAAATTTCATCCAAACACATTCAATAATATTCAGTTTTGTACGGTTTTTGGTTTTTTTGGATCGATTTGCAGTTTTAATTTGGATCGGTTTAAATTTAAACACTCCTAACCGGCAGCTCAATCCACTTCATTATTTAACAAACATTTCATAGTTGTTTTCCTTCTAGTTTTATATTGTTTCATTGATGTTTATTGGTGTAATATAACTTTGTAAACTTTTCCGAAGTTTATCTAGACACTCCTTATTTATACTATATATAAAGAAAGTACATATTTTTGAGCTGTATTTTTCCCTTTTCAATTTTAACCTTCATGTGAACTATTTTATTTACTGTGTTATTCTTTTAATAATATTAATTAAATAATTAATTAAAAATAGGTAAATTCGTTAAAATAGGAACAACCTCAACGTAACAATATTATCTATAAATGTATAAAGAAAATATGAGATTTTGGGTTAGAATATTTATTATTTCAATTATACCTTTAAAAAAAACTATAATAATGATATATTGTTAAAGTCATTTAAAAAATAAATATTGTTGATGTAATTTAAAAAGATAATCATGTTGTTACAATTTGAAATAACAAACGTCTATACGAATAATTTTAATCAAAATCTAATAAATTCAATATAAAAAAATATTGTTCATAATTTACACGCGTTAAAGCAATAGGACGTGCAGGTTTGAACGTTAGTATATGATAACTTGTTTGGCATTAGTAATATATTCCATTTTAATTTTTTAAAAAAAGCTACTATATTATCAGTTGGAAAAGAAACTATAGATGTACAAAAAGTTTATACATACAAAATGTATATAGACACCAAAATAGGAAAAACTTCATCTTGGTGATTACTACTTGTATTTATCATTTTAAAGTTATTTATTTACGTGCATTAAGAAAATCAATAAATTTAATTATATTTGATAAAATTATTTATCTTTTCTTTTATCATACTGTTAATTTTTTTTGTCGGTACTCTCTCTCTCCCCTGAGTTTTTTGCAGCGTAAGGGAGAACTCCTAATTTATGACCTACGAAATAATCTATTAAAAATATCAAACTTTAAACAATCTCTCTCTCTCTCATGTTCCCGAGTTTTTTGTAGCTTAAGAGCAAACCTATAATTTATGACCTACTTAATAAGTATATAAATTTTTTGAATTCTTAAAAACAATTTGTTTGAAAATGATAATTTTTATTACGTCCAAAAATAATCTAGTAAAAATATCAAACTTCAAACTCTCTCTCTCTCTCTCTCTCTCTCT
>Ga0228711_1010024_pt1 | contig 12608 bp, 5 predicted proteins | sample MedpolnodulmetaG_2_FD_177996 | JGI IMG/M metagenome (GOLD analysis project Ga0228711, IMG submission 177996) | Root nodule microbial communities from Medicago polymorpha collected in Santa Monica, California, United States - brown nodules | ecosystem: Host-associated > Plants > Roots > Nodule...
TGGTAAGGCGAGAGCTTCAAGCCCGATTTCAGGTTCAGGTGGCACACCCCCCACACAAGCACCACCCGACGAAGGGGGGACGGGGAAAGCTACAGGCCCAAAACCTTCGACCCTTCTTTCTAAATGTTGAATAAATTGGAGGTTGATAAATTAATAAAACTCATATTTAAGCCTTCAATTTTTCAATGAAGATGTGATATCATTATCACTTGTGTGGTTTCTCTTTCTACAATGTGTCGAATCACATCAATGTTGACTCCCCTATAAGGCCCAACGGTGGTATCGTTTCTCGGTTCAACATTGGGTGGGGGGAGGGAGTGCTCCCTGGTGGTGGATCACAGACACGGAGAGTCTCTTAATGGAGAAATGTTAATGTGTCAATTGTGAATTAAAATTTAACATTGGATGCAAGAGTAGATGTTGAAAAACATTTGAGAGAGATTATTCATATACCTAATGCTCTACGACTTTGCGTGAAGAAGTGATGTCGATCTCACTTGTGTTGTTGCTCTTTGACTAATGATGATACAACCCAATGTAGGTTCCCATAGAAATCTCAACATTATAGTAATTTGTTTTGTTAGTTTTAAAATGTCATTTGTTTAAATTTTTTATCTTAAATCTTAGCCGACGATGTCATTCGCTTTAATGCATATTTGTTATTCAATATTTGTTTTTTGATTGAGTATATTATGTTGGTAGCATGATTATCCAATAATTTCCATCTCCTTCGCAAATTCATAAATTATCTGCAACTTATTTTATTAATTACATTGTCACAGATAAAACACACTCTCCTTAGTTTTTCTTCTTACCATTCCTCTTATGTTCAAATTTCTTTTTTCATCTTCTTTCTTTTTCTAATTTACTTTCTATCTTCTCATTAAAGAAAGGAACAAAGACACCCCTCTATGAAATAGTCACCAACTCACATTTTTTACCATGTTGTTCCTCTTATCTTATTTTTCCATCTCAACATATCATAGACACAAAGAATCTCACATTTAAGGGTGAGATGGTAATCTGTCATTTGTGAGTAAAACTTCTACATTGGATGCAAGAGTATATATTGAGCAAGATATAAATTAAATGACAAATATAACTAATGTCTTAAAGTTTTGGATGAAGATGTGGTGTTAATCTCACTTATCAGGTTTCTCTTAGCCAAATATGATGATCCAAGTCATTACATGATCCCTCGGAGCTTCAAACATTATGATAAATTATTATCTTAGTTTTTAGATGTCATTTGCTTAATTTTGTATATTAAATATAAGTTTGTGGATGTAGTTCACTTTCATGCAATTGCTTTTTTAAACAACCTATGTTCTTTCAAATACCTCCACTTTTGAACTCTAATCTTGTTTGTGGTAGCCTTGGTCGCAATTCTAGATAAAAGAAAAGGGTTGCGTTAGCATCTACAACAAACATAAAAAAAATAAAAATGAATCTCTATAGCCGACCCCACTTAGTGGGATAAGACTTGGTTGTTGTTGGTTGTTGTACCTTTATTTTTTTGTCTTTGGTGGAATCTGACAATGGAAAATACAAATGTTTTATATTGAGTTGACAAAGTGACATTTTAAAATGATGTGAGACTTTTTTAATCGAGTATATTATTTTGGTAAAATACTACTCATAAAAATCTAACTCCTTCAACTAACCCATAAAATTACCAATAACTCACTTTATTCCTAATACTTCTACGGACAAAATACAAACAACTTTTTTTTCTTTATCATTTCTCTCATGTTCAAATTTCTTTTTCATATTCTTACTTTTTTTAATTTACTTTCTCTCTTTTCATTAAATATAGGAACATAAACCTACATCCATTAAACCACCATCAATCCAGATTTTTTACCATGTTGTGCCTATGTCTGGCCTTATTTGGCTATGTCACCAAATCACAAATGCATCAACTTTCACACTTAAGGGAAACATGTTAACGTGTCAATTTTAACTTAAAGTTCCACAGTGATGCAAGAGTGGATATTGACAATTGTATAAATGAGATGACTAATGTAAGAGTAGATGTTTAAGTTTTATATTAAATATAAGGTTTTGGATATCGTTCGCTTTAATGCAATATTTTTTATTTAATCTCTAGTAATTTAAATCCCTTCAGTTTTGGTCTTTGATGGATTTAATCATGGATAAACTCTTATGTGTTTTACTGAGTTAACAAAATACGTGTTTATTAGACACTTTTAAATGTTGTGACATTTTTTTTAGTCGAGCCTAAATTTTTGGTAAGTTACTTACCCAAAAATATTCAACTTCGTCAAAAATCCCATAAATTACCAGCAATTATGTTTATTCTCTAGTATGGACATTTGTGCCAAGAACAGTCTAGTTTCATTCTCATTTGTACAGTTGATCTCTGTTCAGTGGATAAATCCACATCAGTGTTGACTCCCCCATAAGGTTCAACAATAGTACTATATCGTGATTTGACTGTGAGGAAGCAGAGGGGGTTCCTAGTGGTAGATCCCTGAAGTGGATAGTATCATACTTGAGGGATAGAAGTTAATGTATCAAGTCTGAGTTAAAGTTGCATATTGGATGTAAGAGTATATGCTAGTGACACATAAGTGATGTCACTCATATACCTAATGTCTTAAGGTTTAGGATGAAGATACGGTGTCAAAATCACTTAAGTGGATTCTCTTAGTCTAATGTAATGATCAAATTCAATGTAGCATCTCTCGAAAGTTTCAACATTATGATGAACAGTATTTTATTTTTATTTTTGGAATGTCATTTGTTTATTTTTCTTTAAAATTTAGTTTTTTTTTATGTTTTTCTCTTTCATGTGAATTTGTTTTATTGAACCTCTATTATTTCAAATTTATTCAATTTTGGTCTCTCGCGGAAAATTGCAAAAGTGTTATGCTGAGTTGACAAAATACATGCTTATTAGACAAAATACGTATTTTGTCTCTGGTTGAATGTGACAATTGAAAAAAGCATGTGTTATAATGAGTTGACAAAATACATGTTTATTGTGTCAAGTGTGAGATGAATTTATACGTTGGATACAAAAGTATACGTTGAACAACATATACGTGAGATGATCAATATATATAATGCCTTAAGATTTTGGTTGAATATGTGATATCAATCTCACTTGTGTGGTTGCTCTTAACCTAATATAATGATTCAACTCATTGTAGCTTTCTCATAAGTCCATCATTATAATGAATTGTTTTCCTTGTTTTTAATGTCATTTGTTTAATTTATTTTATATTAAGATTAAGTTTTTCTCCATTTTTCTCTTTCATACCATTTTTTATTCATTATGTATTATTTTAAATTCTTTCACTTTTGGTATTTGGTGGGATTTAACCATGAAAAAATGTTGACCTGTTATGTTGAGTTGACAAACTACATGTGTATTCGACATTTTTAAATGATGTGGCATTGTTTTTTAATGAGCCTAATTCTTTGATAAATTAATTATCCAGAATTTTTGAACTCATTCATCAAATCCAAAAAATTACCATCAACTTCTAGAAAATGTGTTTGGTCAAACAATTGCAATTAGCAAGAACAATTAAATCAATAACTTCTTTCAGTAAAAAATCAAGATGAGAGATGATTCGGGTATAAGGAATATGTCATTTTTTTTCTTCCCATGACAATGATTAGCAAGAGCAATTAAATCAAAAACTTCTTTTAGTAAAAAAATCAAGGTGAAAGATGATCCGGGTATGAAGAATATGTAATTTTTTCTCCCCAATGTAAATTTAGTTAGGCTAGTAAGATTTTTTTTAAAACTATTAAGTCATGATTAATTTAAAATAAAAATCCATTTTATAATTTTTTTTTTCTATTTTCAAACTCTAAGAGTTTAGTCTAGTAGTAAAAGGACAAACTTTGGATTTATAGGTTATAGATTTTGAGCCCTGCTAGTATCCCTGAAGATAGGTAAATATAAATATATTTTTGAGTGCTCTTCCATATCTAAGATATTCCCGACTTGTACAAAATCGATATTACCTCACCATACAATTTTTTACCGAAAAAATTCGTTGTGATTTTTGTTTTTTAATAACGGCATTAAATGTCATGTCTCAAGAATCATTACGATCAAATTATCACTAAATAGTTACCCTGTGTACATTTTTATGTATTGAGTTAGGCATAAATGTATTAAATAACTTTTTAGTATTAAATAGCATTTACATGCATAATGCTATTAAAAGACACGACGTACCTAGAAAAATAAAAATCGAGACAAACTTTATATAAAATTAGTAAAATTAGAATTTGAAAATTCATTGGATTATTGCTCAAATTTACTTTTGGCTATCATTCAATTCTCTTTCAAAATATTTTATTACTATTTTGATAATCATGTGATTTTCTTATGTTTTTGAATAATCCTTTTTCTTTTAGAATATGTCAAAACTGAAACTTTTATTTTGAATAAAAATTTGAGGCTTTTCAACGACTACTATAGAAATTTAAAATTGATACAAACCCATTTTTAAAATAAAACCTAATGCACATGTTTGAACAATATTTTGCATAACAGACATGATATATGTTACGAATACAGTGTACATGAAACTGAGAAATTGCACTACTATTAAATCAAGACTGCATTTTTGTCTATAATTTAAAGTTTATTTATCATTGTACCCATGCTTGGTCAATTTTATTGAAATTTCGTGTGGAACACATTCGTAAAGTTTAACATTACTTTTCATTAGTATCATATATTGAATTTATCTATTATTCCTTAGATTTTAATTTTGTTAATACTACTTATGCTTATTAGTTTTTTTTACCATTTCATATGTTTCAAACATAATTAGAAGAACATTCTAGAAATATGATTTATTTCTTCATCAAACTCACACAGTTTCCTTAAAGGAAACACATTTTCTTGTTATATTTTTTTTTAATAACAATACAATTATTATTATTTATTTACTTATATAATATACCATAAACAATGTTTTTAATTTAATGATATTTACTTGTCTATTTGACTAATTGTAATTTAATGTTATATAGTAATGTTAAATACATAATCAGATGGAAGTGCAATGGAAGGTTTGTGGTTCAAACTCTGACCACACAAAAAAAAGAAGATGGAAGTGCAATGGAGGCTCTTTTTTCTTTATAGGGAGGATATTTTGACTCCAAGAGTAAGTTTTTCAAATCCTGACCTTTAATTCTAATATCAATTGATATGATAGACTTTAATTTTGGTTCATGAAAAATAAAAACAGTAAATTCAAATCATGTATTACATTGTGTTAGTAATACATATGCAATACATTTTGAACAGACCAAAGTTGAAATAAATAAATATTAATCCTTTCAAAAAAAATATTAATATAAACTTATGTATAGTAAGTAATATTTAGATGATAGCTAAAATTTATGTTATATATTATTTATTTTCATTGTATTTGCACTTTTGTAGTTATTTCAATCTATATTGTAAATCATATTATTTGTGACTATAAACCTATAATATTTTTTTAAAAATCAATAGCATACGTAAATGGTTGTGTTAGATAAACATTTATAATGATTTTAAATTTTGAATTAATTGATTCATTGTTGTATGAACATTATTACCTCATTCAAAAATTGTAATAAATGATACTTTTAAATTATAGGAGTAATAACTAACAATTAATGTTTGTATAAAAAAGTAGTTGTCACGTGTACTTTTAGTTTGAAAGAAGATATTTGTATTATATAAAGATAAAGATAGAGATGAGTCCTTGTATATAAGGACGGGTGAAGTAATCTATAATTCTTTGAGATTCAAGAGATTTAAGAGGCTCATGTATATTTGCACATGTTCACTTATAATTTCGTATCACCAGTGTAGTTTCATGGGCTATTTAAAATGAAGGAGTTTGATAAAAAAAACAACCCACATTAAGGATTGTAATAATTAATCATAGTCATTAATTGATATTCAAGTTAAAGGTTAAAATGTAGAGTTTCTACAAAAAGTTACTCATGGACTTAATATATTCATCTTCTTAAAAATATTTGTGTGTAACCATCAACACCATGCCTAATCAAAATAATGGGTTGTCACTTTTTAACATCACAGACAAACCAAAACCAAACAATGCGCGAACTAACAAATTTCATGATTCTCTTACATATTAATATCAGAAATCAAATAAGTTTTTGTATTAGGAGCAATGGAAATTAATTAGAGGATTATGTAAAAAAAATGATAAATCATAATGACAGTATAATTGCAAATTAATTAATATAATAATTTGATAACTGAATTGTGCTTTGTAAAATAAATGAAATTTTAATGATTAGAAAGTCATTAGCTATTAATATAATTGTAGGAAAACACTTGATCGTTTATAATAATTGATAGATAAATTTACATATTGTTAGAAAAATGGTGTTTTTTTACATTGGAAACGGTTGTTTGAATTTGAATATTAATTTTGTTTATTTTTCACCACTTTCTATTTTAATTTTATGTTTGATTTAAAATAATTAAATTGATCATTTTTGTCCTTTTCAAAAAAATTGATCATTTCTGTTGACATGAATGATTTATAAAATATAATAGAAAATATATCATGTATTCTTTATCATTTCCACTTGAAAGTCATCGATTCAACCAATTTTGTGAAAATGTGAATCTTTTTTTTTCTTGTCAATCGACTGATTATAAAGTTGAAAAAAGAAAAGAAAAATAGAATATAATTACCAAAAGAAAATATAAAAGATCAAAATATTAAACGTAAAATAGCAACATAAGAAATGTTAACCAAAGAATAATAAATAGATAGAAAAAGTTGAAATTGAGAGATTAAAATAAAAGAAAAGGGGGGATGAAATTGGTTAGATTTAAACTTGGTTATAGAAATCTTTCATATATATTCTAATTGATATGTGATGCATTTCTTCTTTTCTCTTGATTGACTTCCATGTTCAAACTAAAGATTCGGTAAAAAAACAAAGAACATGTAAACACGAAAAGAAAATTTAAAAGAGAATATGAATAAGAAAACAACAACATAAGAAATCACAATAAAAAATAACCTAAGAATAAGAAATGTTAAACAAACAACAAATCATTAAAAAAATAAGAAATAAAAAATAAAAGAAAAGAGAACGGTGTTGAAATCAGTGAGTTTTTATGGGAGGAAGAGATAGATGAAAATAATGAAAACAAATTTTCTATATATAAGAAAAAAAATCATATCATGATCCATTTTGATTGGCTCATGAAAAATAAATGAGTCATGATCGTCTTTTTATTGGTTGATATAAATTAAATATGTCATGATCCATTTTGATTGGATGATAAGAAAACATTAAATGAGATGGAGAAGATAAGCTTGCCATGTGTACTATCAAAATAAAATAAGGGAAATGTTTATAATAGAGATAGAGATTGATATGAATGTTTTTTTAATAAGTATAATAGTTGGGAGCTTCTATGGTGCAGTCAGAAAACTGACTTTTTTGAAAAAGTTAATTTTGATTTTAAGGTTTGATTCATTTTTAAATTGTTGATTACTGATTAATGATCAATAGTAATTCATCTAGTAATGTTTGCAACATCTTGGACTTACGGGTACTATTTTATCGTTGGCATCTTTAACATGCAAATAGATTTGATGATATTATGTGATAGTCTTAAGTGTTATACTTTGTGGGGTGTTACACTTAAAACAAGGTGGGATAAAATTAGATTAAGTGTAGTCTTGTTAATCTGATGAATTGATGATACTATGGGGACTGAACTTTTGATGTTACAAACAGTGGGGTGTTATTCACTACACTTTTGATATTATAGTGTTAACTTCATCAGAAAAGTCATTTTCACGACTTCACCATAGAATTTCCCATAATAGTTTGGTAGTACAGTTACCCAGTAATCTTCAACTCCTTCAACAAACTCACAAAATTAAGAACAACTTATTATTTTTCCTTATTGTTTCTCTATGTTCAAATTCCTTTTTTATCTTCTTTCTTTTTGTAATTTACTTTCTCTCTTCTCATAAAAGAAATAAAAAAAAAACACCCCTCTTTTAAAACCGTCACCAACCCACCTTTTTCACCGTGTTGTGCCTCTGACTTTATTAGGCTATCTCACCAAGTCACAAATATAAAGAGTCTCGCACTTAAAAGAGACATGTTAATGTGTCATGTGTGAGTTAAATTTCTACGTTGGATGCAAGAATAGATGTTAAACAACATATTAGTGAGATGACCCATATACATAATATCTAAAGATTTTGGGTCAAAATGTGGTATCGATCTTATTTGTGGGGATTCTCTTATCCAAATATGATGATCCAACTCAATCCATACTCACGCAGAAACTCTGAACATTATGATGAATTGTTTTCTTAGCTTGTTAATGTCATTTGACTAATTTTTTATATTAAATAAAAAAAAATTATTTTAATTTTATTTCAAAATCCTTCACTTTTGGTCTTTGATAGGGAACAAACCAAGGGAAAACGTCAATGTGTTATGATGAGTTGATGAAATGCATAGTTAAATTATTTTAAATTCATTCACTTTTGGTCTTTGATAAATGAGTTACCTACGTACGCAACAAATAAAATGTACAAATTTTGATCTGCAATAGATGAAATCTGTGGGAGCGCAAATAAATGAAATAATGATCAATGTTTCAAATTTGAAATGCAAGAAAATTCGCATCCTTATTTAATTTGAAATACATTGAAACCGTTTGCTTGATATTGATATTGCTATAAATACAATAATTAGCGGTTAAATGGTATAATATATTTTTAAAAAATGTTTAATTAGAAATATGATATTGTAAAATTTACATTTATAGGTTAACATAATGAATGATAAGACAATTGAATTTTAAGTGAAGACAAAATTTAGTTTCGTATAAAATTTGAGACCCAATTTAGTAGCTAAGAAAAAAGAAAGCATCTTTTAGCTCCAAAAAATAGATTAGAAAATCTAGTCTCTATCTCACTATGCTTAACATCTATTCTCTATCTCACTATGCTTAACAATATTTTTTTGTGTGGGAATCAATTTTTTTTAATGATTGTGAGAGATATAATTGTATCCATTTTTACTTATTATTTTCAACGATGTAATTATCAATTTTTTATTATTGTCAAGATATAATCGTCTCCTTAATTATTTTGATGACCTAATTTGGTTGTAGAATCCATTAACAGTACGAAGGTAAGCTAATGGACAATGAAGAGAATTTAAGCTGGAGTTTTCAGGTTCGAATCCCAAAAACTAACATTTTCCCTACCCTTTATAAATTTACTAACAACTAATATTTGTCTAATAAAAACAGAAAGAAACCATCACAAAGGTGAAATAAATGAGCGAAACAAATTTTTCTCTCTAAATAGGTTGCTTTTAATTATCAACTAAATAAATTAATTTTTTTTTAGGGAAGATAGCTTAGAAATTGTTAAAATATCTTAAATAAAAACAATATCATATAAGCGCTTACATGAAGCAAAATGACCACGACAAAGTATGTAGGTTTTATAAAAATAAAAAAATACCATTTGACGTGCTTTAATAGTTTTTTAAATTAATTTTAGCCATTGATATAAGTTTTTTCAAGTCAATATATTTAATACATGGTTATGAATAATAAAACGCATTAAATTATTTCTATTTTGGTTAGTTGAGGTACATTAAACTTTTCTATTTAAAAGACTGTTTGTCTTGATTTGTTTTCTCTTATTTTCTATCTCTTTGTTGACTTTCTCTCCAATATGACTTGATTGTTCTTAAAAAAAACATTACCAACGAAATAGAAAATAAATAAATTATAGATTGATGAATTTGTTGACGCAAATTTTTGCCACACTAAAATTTTGCTATAACTTGATAATTTTCCACATTCACAACTTTTTGTTGATCATAACTGACTCGTTCATAAAATTTCATCACATTATCATTATTGATTAATCCTCATCTTTATGCTCGGGTAAAGTCGTCCCATGTTCTAAAAATACACACTGCTTTATATAATTATTATCACTTGATAAATGAAGCACAACTATAAATGTTAAAAATAAGATAGATAAAATAAATTTGTGTTTGCTAAAATTTGCAAAATAAAATAGTCCAATATAGTGTAATCATGAGCACTCACATATGCCTCCAAACACTATTGGAGTCAATATATCCGTTGTCTCCATGTGTGTATAAAATTGTTGGACTTAAATTTTTGTAACATTAGCATCTCACTCCAAACCTCGCTCTCCTCGAGCCCAAACAAAAAATAATACAAAAGTTATTAATATTTAAATTATAGAAAATGGTTAGAGAAATACCGAGCAAAATCACTAAAAACTTAGGTTTAATTGTTAGAAAAAACTACTCTTTTTCTATCATTTTAATTTTATTTATTACTTTTGGTTGCCAGTCTATAACCTTTACCCATCACTACATACTACCTTTGCTAAGACATGAAAAAAAATAGTGAATTTATATTTGTAACATTAAATTTAATCAGATGAGAATTGGTTAATCATATGAGAAAGAAACTCTTTCAACATCTTACTTGTTGTCTTTTGAGGCGAATTCCAAATTTCAACAGACCATTTATTTGTGAAAAAAAATCTTGAAGAAGTCAAATATACATGAAGGGATTATCATATAGGATTATAAACCAGACACAACTTAACATTATCCGCTAAATACAACTTCTTTTGGACCAACTTACACCGAATAATTAAAAAATGCCAAAAAAATGGTGGGTTCAAAATCAAATCCTTTAAGCTACTAATTTCAACTAAAAATACACTGTGAAAAAAATTAAAAACAATATACCTAAAAATCATCATACACATGGAAGTTAATAGTCAACTGAGAAAAAAAATTCAACCAATCCTAAAATGAAAAACAAAACAATTGGTTGGAAGTGTCATTTCCTATTAAGAATATATGTTGCTCACTCACATGTAAAAGAGAACGACCATTCATGAAAATAGAAACATTGAGTAATATTCTACTTCCTCTAAGGTGTGGTTTTTATTTAAATTGATAGTGTAAAAAAAGGTATAGATAACGAAAAATAATCGAAAGAGATAAGAACACATGAGAACGAATACCTTTTAAAAAAAGAATAAATCAACATAAAAAAAAGGTAAATATGACAACTAAATATATTCTTTTTAAAAAAGATATAGAAAGTAAATATGAAAAGTTTTTTGAATTTTGACTTCATTACTATTAATGCTTTTTAATGACATCGATGAGAGAAATTATTGCGTGAACACAAAGATTTGAGCACCTCATTTTTTTAATATCACACACAAAAAAAGAAGAAAATAATAGAAAAAACAATAATTAAAGAATCATTAGTTTTTAAATGATTATATAATATGCATTTTTTGTGTGCGACAAACAATGTGTCTAAATTCTTGTGATCATCCAAGAACTATTTCATCAATGATATATTTTAATGATTTGAAAGGAAAAAAAAAGGAAGTCAGAAAAGTAGAAGAACAAATGCGAGAAAAAACAAATATTATTGAATTCCTTTAACTCGTGTCTTAGGTAGAAATTTTAAATCGAAATTCATTTTGTATTTCTGAAAGTATGAGCCTACTACATTGATCAATATATTATAAAAAGATAGTACAATAACAATAAAAGAATTTAACAACTAAAAGAATAATTAATTTACACGAAATTTTAAATAAAAAGCGATGTATAGAGAAATATGATAGACATTCAAATCTTGCTTATGTTGTTGAAAAATGTTATTTTCATTGTCACTCACATCAATCATTTTTTGTCTTTCTTCAGATGAATGAATTGATCATCTGAAGGAAGAAAACAAAATAAAATGATTCAATACACACAAAAAAAAACGAACGAAAAAAATAAGTGGTTGAATCTGTTGTACAGTGAATGTTGACACGTGGTTGAATCTGATGTGTAGTGAATGATTCAACACTAAGAAAATAAGAGAATTTATCAAAATAATTTTCAAGCTTAAAAAATATACATAAAATTATGTGGAAGAAAAACAATATTGCATATATTAAAATGATTCCGTAAATGTTATTAGCACTCCATGCTTTTGTATTAATAAAAAAATTATAAAATAAAAATAAAAATAAAAATTCATTGGATGTGTGAAGAAAGACTAAGTAAAATAAAAGTACAGAAAATATTCGGTGACATGAATATATATAGTGAAAACATCACTAAAAATTTAAAGTCAAAATAAGTTCCCAAAATCAATGCAAAATTATTGTTAGACGTTTTTATCTGCATTTAATGAGTTCATTATGAAAAAGGAAGGCATTAAAAAAATTGCATTGACAACTTATATAAAATAATAGTACCAAACATAAAATTGCATTCACTAAAGTAAGAGAGACATGAGCAAATGGTAGCAATTAAAAAAAGGGGGCTTCTATGGTGTAGTCAAGAAAATGACTTTTTTGAAAAAGTCATTTTATTTAGCCAATGACATAATTGTTGATGTCACGTCAATTAGTGTCTTTGTGATGGACCACTGTAAGACTAAATTTTAACTTATTACAAATTAGTCCTCTTACAAAATATTAATTACTTTAAATTTATTAACTTATTTTATTTAAAATAAAATCATT
>Ga0228711_1010026_pt1 | contig 12607 bp, 6 predicted proteins | sample MedpolnodulmetaG_2_FD_177996 | JGI IMG/M metagenome (GOLD analysis project Ga0228711, IMG submission 177996) | Root nodule microbial communities from Medicago polymorpha collected in Santa Monica, California, United States - brown nodules | ecosystem: Host-associated > Plants > Roots > Nodule...
CGAGTGATGGTGAATTGTTGATGAATTCATATATGCATATATGTTTGGTGATGATGTGGTGATATTGTTTGTGTGAACATATGCATTGAGTTGAGTCATATGTTCATGCATACATGACTGATGGTGATGGTGACGGATATTTATATCCAAATGTAAGACGGGGTGTGAAATCTTACATACGATGTGTTTGTTGCATCGAAGGTGACGACCTTGAGGTGATTTGGTACCGCATGCATCTAGAAGAGTCTAGAACATTGCATGCATTTGAATGATTGGTGATGATTGTTGGATTGTGCATTGGTGATAATTGTTGGATTGTGCATTGGTGATAATTGTTGGATTGTGTATCGGCGATATTTGTTGAATGATGTGATTAATGTATATGTACATTGGCAAATGTTATTGTTGAATATTATCTTGATATTATTTATGGGGCAAGAATTGTACATGTATATGTTTATATGTGATATGCATGAATGCTTAAATGCTTATACTTTAATTATTGATTATGATTGATGTGAAGCTTACCCCCAGTGGTTTTGACCGCCTACCTGTTTGTATGAATGGGTAGACGGAGTGCAGGCTTAATTTTTGCTTGGTGAGTGCTTGGATAGTGGGAGCTATCTCCGTTATCGTCCTGGAGTCCTAGATTAGGCTCTGATTAGGGAGTCGTCTTTGTTTTGTTGATCTTATTTTTCGTAGAGATTTACCTATCTTGCGGTACTTGGAAATTTATATGATGATGTATATTGATCCTATAACATGTATATTTGGAGGTGTTTGACTTTTATCCGTTGCGACGGTTGAGAATTTTATAAATGCATGTTGTTTGGATTCTGATGTGTAGACGTAGCGTCTATTTCTTGAATAAATGTTTTATTCGCGTGTTTTATCGCTTTAATAGAAGTAGGGCGTTACACTCTTGTTCTCTCTAGACTATCCTTTTTCTATTGTTTTGTTATGATGTATGTTGTCATGTGCAACTAAACCTCTTTGATTAGACTTCTAAGATGAACCTCTTCTTGTTTGTTGGGTTCCATTAATAATGTTTTTATTCAGTTATGCTTTTCTTGTGTCCGATTTAATTCGTTCTTGTCTATGCTTAATTCTTTTTTCAATTGAGAATCCGTATCGGTAATCTTCAAAGTTGGTATGTATAGATTAGTAGGATCGACAACCCAAAATTATTCTTCTACTCATAGCAGTTATAATTGCTTATTTTTTAATTCTAGTTAATGAAATTAAGTATGAAACCTCATGTTCTCTAATTCTTCCATCCGGGAACGCCGTAACTTTAACTAGGTTAACTTACCGCACACGTTGTCGTTAGGTTTAATAGGAGTTCTAAAATCGGTTTCATAAATCATAATAGACACCACATAACCGATGTCTTACTAAGTTAATTCCAACAAAGATGAAGGGGGAATTCAAGGATTCCCTAATCGCCGTTAAATATCTGAATCACAAACCTAATCTTGCATTGGGTAGGACAATTAAATTGAGATATTATTTGCTTGAAAAAGGAGTTTGAAGGTTTAGGGGTTAGAAGAATCATAAAATTTAATGCGGCTCTTTTGAAAAAGTGGTGACGGAGGTGGATGGAGGGAAGAGATAACTTGTGGATAGAGTTTTCGTGGCGCATTATGGGAAGATGGATGTAGGCTCACCATTGTATGGGAAGAATTACACATAGATCCAATTATGTGTGATCTTAATTTTTTTTCATAGACAATGAATATAAATTAAATTTTAAAAGAAGTGCAACAATTAATCTCATTGAGATTTAATTTGACAAATGTATAAAATAATTTTATTGTTTTATTAAGAGTTTAGTTTAACGGGCTCAAAGGTTTAATTTCAAATACTTTCGGAAACAGTTTAATAATGACAATTAATATTATTTAAATTGATAATAATTAATTTCTTCGTCCACGTAATTTTTGAAGCAGTTCCCCGTCATTTTAAAACAATTAATCTCATGATAAAACTTTTGTCAAAAAGTATTACGTTAATAAAGTATAATTATTTTGATAAAAAAATTTATAATATTTTTCTTTAGAAAGCGAATATTATTTCTTTTCATATACAATGGGTGGAACAATAGTACTATATGATGATGGTTGAAAAATATTATGAGATTTTAAATAAGAATAATATGGAGTCGGGAGGTGTACTATATAAGTTTTAAATAAGTGGGGGAAGGGGAAAATAAAAGAATAGTGAGTAGAGAAGAAGAGAAGATAGGAACATGAAAGGTTCCTAAGATGTATATTTAGGTCCCAAACCAACATGAAATTCTGGAACGTTAGTCTTAAGATGTTCTATATGATGTTCCAACACCAGACACAGATTACGGATGTTGAATAAGATGTTTAAAACATTAAGCTAACATACATAAACATAATAAAGCAAGATAAAAGACAAGAAAGTCAAAGGCACAGTGAGTTTGTTAACCCAGTTCGGTGCATCGTCACCTACTCTGTGGGCTACCAAGCTAGGAAGGAAATCCACTAGTGTAGTCCTTATTCTAAGTTCTCAGCAAACTCCTCGTTTACAACTCTAGACCTAGGACCTACCCGTATTGGCTTCAACCTAGGAACTCCTAGATCTGAGATTCCATCTCTTGGTGTTGTACACAATCTACCTACCTCCTTGCTTCACAGCTTCGGAGTAGTGAACACTTACAACTCAATAAACTCGGTCCTTAACATGCATCAAGGTGATACACGAAAGGCTCACAATTAACACAGACTCAAAACCCTAAAGATCTAAACTTCAATTACGGCTTGAATGATGAATTAGGTCTTGTAGTCTCGTTTATATACTGAAGCAATACAGGTTATAACTTCTTGTTGGGCTTCAGAAATATCCACAAACAAACAGTGATCCGTTTCACAAGAATCAACAACAAAAATGGAAAGTCCTAATATGTAGGAACATCTTACGGAACAAACCAAACTCATCCAAAGCTTCCTAAATTGTTGACACAACTTTAGGAACTAATAACCATCTGATTCTATCTAATAAGCACGCACTTTGGCCAACAAGAAATAAGACGTGGATTCTTTATATAGATAATGCGTGCGTAAAACGTGGCACAGGTGCAGGGTACACTGAACCGTGCCAAGATGTTGGAACATTGTGTCCAACATCACACTTGAATATTTGTTTTAGCAAAAGTGCAGCCAACATACAAATATCTAACAATCTCCCCCTGGCAAATTTTTGGCTAAAACAAACTGAGGCCAATCCAAACAAAGACGAGAGAAAATGCACAACCATTTCTTCAATCATCACAAACAAACAACTATGAAGAAAGGTACACAACACTCGGATTACTAAAAGATACCACATATATAGTTCTTCAGTCACTTCATAATCTTCAAGACAAGAAGAAGTATAACACAGTTCCCAAAATCTACTTCCATTATTTTCATAAAATCCCATCACATGGAAAAAGAAGATATGAGAAAAAAAAAGTATCCCAATAGAAAATCAGAGATTTGCAGCAACGGAAACAGAAGGGAAAAATAAATTCCCATAAAAGACAGTCAACTGTCACACCAGGCTACTCAAGGTAATAGAAGGGGAAACATAAATTCCCACACAAAAATGCAGTAGCTAAAAGGAATGTTCCAACATTCAACCAAACATCCAGGAACATAAACAAGTATCACTCCTTCTCAGAGATACAACCAATGAGTGATTACTAACAAAGTATTCTAATACTCTCCATGAATACATGCATGCATACAATAACAAAGAAGACCTTTGAGTCAGAAAACTCCAGGAAAACTTCACATGCAAACAGAAAACATCAAATAGGCCAAATGTTTCAACATTGACTGGCACATCACATCATCAGGTATTCATAAAAAAAAATCTATTATCATACATACATACCAACAACCAGGAAGTCTTAAAAGGCATTAAAGCTGATATCCTACTTAAAAAAAAAATCTTCTATCATACATACATACCAATAACTAGGAAGTCTTCACAGGCATTAAAGCTGATATCCTACTTAGGCATAGGCGTACATACACAAACATCATAAAAACATCATCTACTCCCCCTTTTTAGCCATCAAATATGCCAAAACAAAACCTTCATGCATAAACAAAAACTGAGAGTACCATAAGCTGAATTCCTAGAACCAGAGTCTTCCTGCATTAGTTGATATAACTTCTCATGTAGATAAATACCCAGCTTGCTCCTCAACTTCTCAAACTACTTGACATCTAAGGCCTTTGTAAAAATATCAGCTAACTGTTCCTCTGTAGTTGATTCGAGCTCGTATTTTGTAACACCAGGGTCAAGGTTAACGTTGAGATTATTTTCTTCAAGTTAGAATCTTTGGAACTATTGCTAATTCTATCTTTAATGTTGATGACATGAATAGTTTCATTATTGAAACAAGTGAATTCTTTTTCCGCTGCTGAAGTATGAATTAAATTTGCATTATTAAGTGACATGACGATGAGTTTGTAACATCCTTTTTATTTAAATATATTATTATTTAATAAATCAAAGTCGGGCTTTAGGATGTTACAGATAAAGACGAGTGTTAATTTTTTTTATTTTTAAAAGTTGATTTTTAGAAGGCATTTGACTTAATTTATTGGAATCATTTATATGTTGTCTTGTCTAAAATAAATTTTCCTACGTTATGGAGGAATTGGATCAAGGAATGTATTAGTATCACTACCATTACCTTTCTCGTCAATGGCAGCCTGACAACAAAGTTCGCTTTTCAAAGAGGGCTCCCTCAACGGTATAGACCCTCACATTTCCTTTTCCTATTAGCGGCAGAAGGCTTGTAAGTTATGATGAAAAAAATCACTAGATTTTTACAAGTGCCCTTACTCTGTCAAAATCGATAGCGCACAATCACATAGAGAATTTCTTATTAATCTTCAAATCTTAGAAATTTTTAAGTCTCAGATTCCATCCGAACATTATTGTATTACACCTCTGAATTTGATTAAGTTAGATTGTAGAAGCCCCTTTCTTGTGTGATTGAGTAATAGAAGTCTCTTCTTGTATGATTGAGCAAAGGAAGTCTCTTGCTTGTGTGATTGAGCAATTTGTAATCTTTCAGATTATAGTAAAATCTCTTGGAAGTGCAAGGGGACTAGACTACTCTCAGTTTGTGTGAGGAACCAGTATAATTGCTATGTGTATTTCTCTTTCCCTCCCTCTCTCTCTCTCTCTCTCTCTCTCTCTCTCTCTCTCTCTCTCTCTCTCTCTTTGTGTTTGATTATGAATCACTGCATTAATTCTTTTCCAGGCTCTGAACAAACCTTGTTTACCTCAGACCATGAATAGTTTTTACAAACACTTACAAAAGGTTTTGAAAAAGCCAACACAATTCAACCCACCTTCTTGTGTTTTTTTCACCTTTAGATGATGCTAATGGAGCTACTATAATTTGCAGACGATACTTTGTTGATAGGTGATAAAAGATGGGATAGCATAAGAACTCTAAAAGTCATTTTAAGTATATTTGATGTCATATCATGTCTTAAAGTATATTTTCACAAGATTCAGTTAGTTGGGGTAAATGTTTTTACTACTTGGTTGGATGAGGCTTCAACGGTTATGAATTGAAAAACAAGATATCTTTTTTTCACTTATTTAGGTTTACCAATTGGTAGTGATTCTTGTAAACAAAATTTTTAAAATCCTCTTGTTAACCGTATTAAGTCTAGATTTGATGATGAAGCATCATATGATACTTTTGGTTATGTTTTTAGTACTTTTCTTTGCATTTAAAGAGAAATAAGATGAGATTTTGAGGAGTTGTCAATGGTTTAAGGAACATATTTTATTGTTTTCATTAGAGTCGTTGTAATTCACTTTTATCCTAAATCAGGCAACTCCATAAGTGTTTTGTAGTGAGAAATCATGTAAATCGTCAAACCAAGACATCACATGAAGGATCAATGATATGAATATTGAAGATCAATGGTTCATAGAAGTTTTTCGAAGACAATACAAAGTGAAGAAAATTCATTTCAAGTTCCCAAACGGAAGAACGATAAAAAATCCAAGAATTCACACATAAGGGGCTGCCTCATCGGCTATTTGGCATGATCTATGTGCCATTGTGCATGAGACAGTGTTTGCAATTGCCTCATGCACACTCTGCACCCCAGGTATGTGCAGCTGCGCTTTTCTGCGGGTTAAAATCACTCTTTGCTTATTTTCCAAGATGGATTAGTGGAAAAATCCCAGTTTTCTTCTCTTAAACCCTAAGTAATCATATTCTATAAATAGAGACCATTGTACACATTCTTATTCATTCAAAAAGCTAACGGTTCAAGACAAGGGTCAATCATCAGAGTTCAAGGTAGAGTATCTCCATCCTCCTCTTGTTCTCTCTAGAGTATCCTTTTTCTATTGTTTTATTATGATGTTTGTTGTCATGTGCAACTAAACCTCTTTGATTGGGGTTCTAAGATGAACCTCTTCTTATTTGTTGGATTCCATTAATAATGTTTTCATCCAGTTATGCTTTTACTGTGTCCGATTTAATTCGCTATTGTCTGTGCTTATTGCTTTTTCAATTGAGAATATGTATCGGTAATCTTGAAAATTGGTTTGTATAGATTAGTAGGATCGACAACCCAAAAATATTCTTCTAATCATGGCAGTTATAATTGCTTATTTTTTAATTCTAGTTAATGAAATTAAGCATGAAACCTCATGTTCTCTAATTCTTCCTTCCGGGAACACCGTAACTTTAATTATGTTAACTTACCACATATGTTGTCGTTAGGTTTAATAGGAGTTCTAAGACCGGTTTCTTAAATCATAAGTCGACACCACATAACCGATGTCTTACTAAGTTAATTCCAACAAAGATGTAGGGGGAATTCAAGGATTCCCTAATCGTCGTTAAATATATGAATCACAAACCTAATCTTGCATTCGGCATGACAATTAAATTAAAATATTATTTGCTTGAAAAAGGAGTTTGAAGGTTTAGGGTTTAGAAGAATCATAAAATTTTATGCGGCTCTTTTGAGAAAATTGCGACGGAAGTTGATGGAGGAAAGAGATAACTTGTGGATAGAGTTTTCGCGGCGCATTATGGGAGGGTGGAGGTAGGCTTGGTGTAGGTGCATGTTTTGATTCGGTTTGATGGAAAAATATATCTAGCACTTGTAAAAGGGTAAATTTAAGTTTAGGGAATTGGTTCATGGATAACTAAGGTCGTTGCGTCAGTGATGTGTTGTCTACGCTGTTTTGGTGGAACGCTTGATTGGAGGAGGGATTTTTGAAGGATAAATTAAATTGGTTTTTTGATTTAGCTGAGAACAAAATGGTGTCAGTTTTGAGACAAGTCATCAAAGATAGAGAGAGGATGGAAAGGTCTAGACTTGGCACATGGCTTTATTAACTTGGAAGGAGGAGCAGGTAGAGGTAGAGGAGTGCAGTGCTTTGTTGAATTATATTGTGTTGTATGTTGGAGTGTGAGACAGGTGGCAATGGAATATTCTTTCATCTCAACGATAAACAATCTGTTCAACTTATCACTACATTAAAACATTGGAGAATGTTACAACTCAAGATTCTTCATACATCATTTAGAACAAGGAGGTTCCTTTTAAAAATCAGTCTCATTGCATGACGTTTTCTTTTGAATCTCATTCCGACTTGTGACTATCTCTTATAGTGGAGCTTACTTCAGCACCAGCAACAACTTTATGTGAGTGGTTGTGGATACAATGAGGACATCAATAATTTGTTTTTGCAATGTAATTTTTTTGGAACAAGTTGGACTTTGGTTTCATATTGGCTAGGGTATGTTATGGTGAACCTAGCTCTCATCTCAAATCATTTACATCAATTTGGTTATTTAGGAGGATCATGAACGCATCATCTTTGAACTATGCACCTTTCATGGCTATCTCGAACAAAATAAATAGTCGTATTTTTAAGAACAAGGAGAAATCCTTGCATTAATTGCTCGACAAAATTAAGCTACAAACATTTTGGTGGTTGAAAATGTATTACGTTACTTTCTTTTTTGATTACCATTCTTGTTGGCTTAACCCAATTATGTGCTTGAGAGCTATAACTTAATTTACGTTTTCTTTCTTTGGTCGTTACATCACTTTAACATTGTAACCTTTTATTTTTAGCCTTTTATTTGTGACACACGTTGTGTTGGGAAGTCTTGGTCCTTTGTTAACATAATTCCACTTTTGCTCTATTAAGCCCCAACATCGATACGAACACCACATACTACTATGACAAATTAACATGGACGATAATTTGGAATAAAATTAATTAATTGAATATAATCACATGGTATCGTATTAATGTTGGATACAAGACACGTCTTCGATTAGAGATATCGATTGGTGCAATAGAGCAAAACACCGTTTGACCTCGTTTCCCATAAGCGGGAATGGAAAATAAAATTATTATTGTCCTCATCTTTTATGTACGTTTCTTATAGTAAAAAAAAGCCACCTATTACTTAAACTCTTAGTACTCTCTCAAATCAATACAAAAATCACAATTTGTGTATACCTCTGTAGCATCACTTTTTCTTTTACATTGTCCGTTTCTTCCTAATAGTTTTTCTCTGTATCACCAATCATGGAGTTCTCGATGAGGTATCAAATTATTGTTTTATTTTCATTTCAATTTGTTTTCTTTGTTATTATGATTTTTTTGAATTAAAATTGTTTTCTATGGTATTTCTATGTTCCAGGGACTACACTAATAAGATGAGGACCATCAATGCTTTTGAATGTTGGCCATTCGAATTGAAGGAGGATCTCACACAGGAAGAAATCAATTCCATGTTGCCTCCAATGACCAATCCAAATAATTTGTCAAGATTTGTTTCTCAAAATGATGTGTTAAGGCGTCAATCTCCCCAACAGAGTGACCAGAGAAATTCAAATAAAATTATTCTTGACGCCAATGATGTTGCATCGACGTCTAGGGAGAAATTGTTGAGTAGGTCAAAACTGAGGCGCCGCTCAATTGCTGAGATTTTCGATAAGAAGAAGGATGATGAGAAACCACAAGCAATGTTGGCGACACCAAATTATCCGTTAACGCCACCTTTTCCACCACCACAACCAACGAAAGATCTGCATGTGTCGTCGTCTTCGTCATTCCAGATCGGGAATTTGTTAAATGTCATTGTCCTAGAAGATAACGAAGAGGAGGATGAACAAATGGTCAGTAAATTTAGGCATTCCAAACAACTTGAAGCACTTAGATCTGAGCCGGAATCGCTTAATAAGATTCTCACGATGACGTCGGAAACGAATGTTGTTGTTGACCGTGAAGACAAGATGGAAAGTGAGGTTGATGTGAAAGTAAAAGAGTTCAGTGCAACGAAGGTATGAATTGCTTTTAATTACTTTTTAATATTATTTGTTTAGAGTAATTACTTTTCAGAATTGTAAGGAAGGTATGAATTGCTTTTTAATATCATTTTCTTGTATATATGTTTTTCTTCCTTTTTAAATATATTTATGAATGGATTGGTAATGTAGTGTTTTTGAGAATCCCAACGGTTTGGGATTTCTCTATCTTTCCCTGCTGATTAAACTTACTCTTGACTTATCGAAAAAGAGTAATTACTTTTTTAATATTGTATGACGTATAAGTATCATTTTAATTTAGGAGTATAATTAAAATTAAATAATTAATCAGTTGGTAGGGACAATGCATAATATATGCAAAGTCCGGGATTCAAACTCTGACTACCACAAAAAAAAAAATTAATAATAAATTAAGAACCAAACATTACACTTATTTCAGGTTATTTTTGTTTTGTTAGGGTGACATATAATTTTAGACGGAGAAAACAATGGTTTATATTCTAATTACTACAAGTATTTTATTTTTTACACTTAAAAAATCCTCGTTTTGTCAAAAAACAGATCATCGCATAGGATACATATTTTATGCATTGTCGCTACCAATAAGTTAAGCTCACGGGAACTTACCGATCAATCCCCTGCCTTTTCCAACTGCTCTAGTTTTCATCAACATTTTCGCCTATAGACAACCTCAGTAAGACTTTCATTTTGCTATCAAAACTGCGATATTTTTGCATTTCCATAACTTTCCTTAATTGATTGAATTGAGCTTGCGCCTGCTGCATGACTCCCATCAAGCCCAGCCTCCGCCACATGTCCTCGATCCTTCCAAATACAAAAATAAATGCAATGAATTTTCTGCCGCTGTCACACACCAAGCATACTAATAGGCATCTCTACCTTATTCTATTCCTTGTTGGTAGCCAAAATTACAAAATTTCAAAATGAAAATTACAATTTGACGAAACTTTACTTACCTTCTGATTGAACTGTGAATTATTAGTCTTTATCCCCTTAGAACAGGAGAGTTAGTATAAAATGTATTCAAAATTATTAATGAGCTTGATACACTATAATTCCTTATTCCATGTGAATTCATTTTTATGTGGTGCTTTCTCTGCGAAAAGTTTCGGTGGTGTAGAAATGTGGAAGAAACCGAGTGATTTTCGAGGTTTGAAATCTATAGCTAGTAAATGTTGAGAGAGAAATATTGTTCAATTGAAGATACAGTCTAGAAAAGATGATTTTAGGTACCAAACCAAAAGACTAATATATGTGAGCCTCATGACTTAAGTATTACATTGAACACTTTTATGTATTTAATATGGAATTCCTAACATTGTCACACCTTTTAAGAGCCGATATCCACGATGACTTTCACTTTATCAGCACTGACATGATGGTAGCCATTGCCTCTTTTGTGGCTTCGAACACCTATGAACATTCGGTTGAACACCTTAATCCTACCCATAGATATCCTTTCTGTGGTCCAACTTTGAAAGAGAGCACTAGTTGTTAGAACTTAAATCCATGAAGAGAGCCCAACCTAAAGTGGGATAACCTAATGGCTTAAGTACTACATTGAACACTCTTATCTACTCAATGTGAGACTCCTAACATATGCTTGCGTTTTTTTGAAGTAAATTAGTTTTGAAAAATATTATTGTCATCGACAAAATTAGTTGCTTCAATCATGTATTAGGTTGTTCTTTTTTATATGTTTCACGACACTGTTTAAAATTGTGCAAATAGAATAAATTTAGTTTTAAGATCATCAATCATGTATTAGTTGGTAGATGATTTAAAACTAAATATTTAAACGGTTGATGTTCAAATTAAAATAGTTCTTAATACTTCAAAGAAAAATTCAGGAAAATAGAATTTTTAATACTTCTTTCTTAATTTACTTGTCATTGATAAGAGATGATATGCTTAATTGAGTTGATTCACTTTATATGTTTCAGGAAGATGCTGCTACGGAAAATTCAGTGATCAATCCTCCAGGAGAAATAGCTGTACACAATTTCTTGAAATCATGTGCTAAACCAATGATTTCAAACTACCTAGTAAAGAAGTCTAAACCTGGACCTGATGAAGGAACTGCAAACTTGAAAGTAAAGACAAATGATGAAAACATTGCCAAGAACATGCACAAGAGAAAAGAGGTTTGTCCTATTGAAAATGCTCCTGGAGAAGTAGCTGTACAGAATATCTTGAAATCATGTGCCAAACAAGAGAAATCAAAGCAGCCAGTGAAGAAGTGTAAATCATTGTCCAAGGTGTCATTTGGTGATAATAATTTAATTCAGTTTGATAAAGGCGACACGACTAAACTGCGTTTTTCTCCAAATGTTGATGTTTCTAGACCACTTTCTGTATTTCAAGAGGGGGGAATTAATAGCATACACACACAAGTGGTTAAATCTGAATCTTCTCAGCCTTCAGCTGCGGACCGAGATGCAAGTTCAAGGACCTATAAGGCTCCAAATGCAGATATGATTGCTAAGTCTTGTTCCTTGCTTGAAGAGGAGAAAAAGGGAACAAGAAATTACAACATGGAGCATAATTTCAATGGTTTGTCACTCGATTCTAGTGGCAAGCTAATCAAGTTCGGCTCAAGTGGAAAAGTTGAAATGAAACACCAAGGTGGTTCGCAATTGCAGATATCCACCGCGAATATGATCCAACCAGTGAAGGTTCACAGTAATGAAACACTCCAAAATCGAAGCCTCAGTGTCAGCAGAAATGCTATTTCAAATATTCCGGAGCAGATTATGGCAAGAACCAATCCTAAAGGAATCATCTCTCGGCCTAAATTGAGAAATAGTAAAATGAATGACGGAAAAAGGATCCACCGTGGTACAAGTTCAGCATCTGGAATACCGACTTATCAAGGGCCTACTTGGAGTCATGATTTCCCAAAACTATCTGAAAGTAATACCAATGTGTGTCGAGTTCAAGTTTCTCAACCGACACATATTCCAATTACTCATGTTCCAATTCCACCTTCTTCCATAACTAAGGCAAAAATTACTCATGTTCCAGTTACTCATGCATTCTCAAATGAGCCGGCTATCGCTACAAATTTGCAGGGTAACACAAGAGAAGTTGATTTGTTGGACCCGAATGGCATGCCAAAGCACTCTGAGAATGTGGATCAGGATAGCTCAGCTACTGAATCTGATAGTGATTTAGAACTTCAGAAAAAGTTGACAAAACCATCAAAACAGTCGGTGAGACTCATCCTTTTT
>Ga0228711_1010028_pt1 | contig 12604 bp, 7 predicted proteins | sample MedpolnodulmetaG_2_FD_177996 | JGI IMG/M metagenome (GOLD analysis project Ga0228711, IMG submission 177996) | Root nodule microbial communities from Medicago polymorpha collected in Santa Monica, California, United States - brown nodules | ecosystem: Host-associated > Plants > Roots > Nodule...
TTGCCAGGTTTTTTTTTTTTTTTTTTTATGGGTTGTTTTGCTTCCTTCCTTCAGAATAGTTGATCTCTACTTGCTTATTTTCATTCTCTAAAGGCTAGTTCAACTTTTGGCTTGAAAGTGATTCATTCACTTATAGAGCTTTAGGTTTTTTATTCAAGGTACTTTAGCCCTTCGAAGCTCAAAAATAGCCAGAAAAATTGTCTTATTCTCGAACCTATCGACTCACATGTAGAAACCTCTTGCTAAAACATGAAATCCTTCTCTCGCTGCAACAACCCTCACACAAAACCCAACTCGCGAAGAAACTCTCACGCGTGAATCACCTGTTGCTGCATATTGAATTCCTGCGTCCACATTGAATCTCTTTGAGTCAGACTGAGACGTTCTTCTGCCATTGAACTGTTCTGCAGCTGAACTTCCCTTTTCTCACCATTGTAAGTTTCTAAAATCCTTCTTGTTTATACCTTTTCTCATAGAAAATGTTTATTCGACTACTTTGATTAATTTAACTGTTGTTGTTGGTTTGTTTCTTGCCCGTTTATAGGTTTATCTGGTGTATACCATTTTCCTGTTTATAGGTTTCAACTGCATCTGCAGGGAATTTACAATGATGATTTCAGTTGCATGACTAATGTCGTCCCATAAAGTACCTTTTCTTTGTCTTTCCCATGGACATCGAATTTAGCATTTGAATGAATACCAGGTTATTCTGTATCATTTTATGTCATATGAAAATGTGTATGCTTAGAGTAAACCCTCTAGTTACTCCTCCAAAGATTTTCTTCAACCAATTTGTCCATCAAAGATATGAAACAATTGCCAAATGTACCCTCAAAGAATGAATATGATGACATTAAATAGGGACTATCAGGTGACCAAATCTTTATAGAGCAATTGGACCAACAAAATGAGACACTAGTATTTTGAGGGACTAACTTGGTTTGGTGGAAACAATCTTTACAGGGTTTACTTTAATATTTGGAGGACCAAATAAAGGTTCACCCTAAACTGTATTTTGCGTACAAGTTGATAAGTATTTGAATGCTCCATCGTTTATATGTTTATCTATAAACAACTAGCTCTGATAGATCTCTACTGATAAAGCTTCAAACCTGCATCCTTCCCTTCTTCGTCTTTTAACATATAGTCACCTTTTCTTCATAAAACCTGTTACACACATAACATGATTGTCATTATTTCAAAATTTAACATATAGTCACCTTTTGTTCACCAAACGGGTTGCACGCATAACATGATTGTCGTCATTTCAAAATTTAACAGTCACCTTTTCTTCATCAAAATTTAACGTGTTACGCTAATATTGTTGTTTCAATGGCAATCACATTATAAGAAATAACTTAAAAATCTTTTCACCATTGTTCTATACTTGCAACCAACAATCAACCCATTTTGTTTATAGGTAAAACAATAACATTCTGCATAAATTTAGCAATACAGATTGAAGTCAAGAACTAACTAGTTAGGTTTCCATGAAATAAACCATACATATAAAATATTTAGAAAAATACAAAGTAAAAAACACAACTGTGATGATGATGAATAGCATTGTTGTACAAGATAAGATTAGGAATGATATAATTATGACAAAAACGAATGCGAGGATATTGAAGTCTCCTCCTTAGTAGCTGAAACCATGGGACTGCATTGGTGCTTGTTGTGGGCAGAACATCGTCAACTCAAGAATCTAATAATAGAGATGGATGCTGAATCAGTAGTAAGGTGTGTACATGGTGCTGCAAAACCTGATGCAACTGATGAATTAATCATAGACTGCATAGAAGTTCTTGCAAGGCTAGAGAATACTAGTGTTATCTTTGTTAAAAGAGATTGTAATACTGTAGCACATAGTCTTGTCAGCTTAGCACTTTCTGCTGGGTGTAAGCTTTGGGAAGCCAATGTTCCTGACCAAATTATGGCTGCTGTTTGCAAGGATTTACCATTTATCTAATGAAATTCCTTTCCTGTCAGAAAAAAATAATGGAGAGCTCTCTATAGGAGAGATTTTGAGTTAACAAGTCTATCTTCAGAAATGATTCATGGCAACACATTATGACATAATTTGATTCACGTCATTGACCCCATTTAGTGGGAAAAGACTCTAGTTTTTGTTGTCGTTCATGTAATACATACAATATATCAAACCCTCATAAGCAATTGACCACTACTAGTAATAACATCAAATTTCTAAAATTGAGATATTAATTTACAAGAAAATAGAAGTGTAATCAATTTGACCCTAAAACAAAAGAAGAGGTAGATAATGCTGAACCTTACTTCAAAATTTCAAGTGAACCCTTTATTATTTTTACGATTTTCACAGCACACGACAGTCACACCCTATGTGTACTTTAATTAAAATTGCAAGTTATAACAATACATTGAAACATTACCACTCAATACTCATAAATCATAAGAGTTTTTACATTGTACTTCGTACTTGGAGAATTAATCAATAGTAATCATAGATTCATAATCAATATAAGAGACCTACATAACACTTTCTGGCATAATGATAATTAAATAAAAAAAAGAGAAATTGGCAGGTAACCTACCTTAGGACCAAGTTGTTCCAATAAGTCCAACACAGTATACACATTTGAGGATGAGGTTCCAAATAGGGTTAATGGTCATTTTGTTTCTTATATGTTTGAGGCAGTGTTATTATAGCCATTGAATGTATCAAACTTTCAAAACATCCATGATTTATATCCTTTTCATTCACATCACCATCAGACTTCCAAACTCGTCTCTCTTTCTATTCAGACTTCCAAAAACAGTAGAAGTGACTGAAGATTAAAATGTAAGTGACTGATGATTAAAAATTATAAGGTCAAACCATTTTGTTAACTTGATAGCAGAACAACAAAAGTGCCAACATTTGCCTTCAAAAACTAACAAACCTGAATGCCTAATAAAACACAATCGGACATTGTTACAGGAAATAGACATTCATCCTATCCTATGCATAATAAAATTGAATTTCAGTGCAAAGAAACGATATTATAGAAGTGCAATTTCCATGGAATATAACTCATATCAGGTCAAACAAATGAGAAAGAATGATTGTATGAGGTTGATATTGTCTTTGATGACTGATTTGATTATTGAGCACTGTTTTAGTGAAAACATTTGTAGAAATGTTTTAGTTATACACATATCAACAGTAATGATAAAATTGTAGAAATATTTTAGCTACAAACAAATCCCAAGACTAAAATTATTCATGATGACTTTCTCACTTAATAGTGACCCACCAAATATAAATCACTTGAACTAATGTTTTTGGGAGATAGTTTTTTTAAACTTATCTTACAAAAAAGAGCATTCAAGAAGCTATTCCAATTGTGAAATCGCTGGAAACTGTTTCACTTCAATAGACCAAATTGGCACACAATCAATTGGCATGTATTATTCCAGCTCGAGGAATATTAACCAGCTCGGTAGCCTTGATCTTAGTTTTAACTTACTAGCTGGTGACCTCTCTGTATCAATTTGAACATGAGTTCACTTCAAACACTCAACCTGGAAAACAATCAATTGACAGGTATCATTCCACAATGTTTTGCTGATTTATCATCCCTTCAAGTTTTGAATCTACAAATGAACACATTTCAAGGCACTTTGCTAAGTAACTTCTCAAAGGAGAGTGCACTTGAGACTCTGAATCTCTATGGCAACCAATTAGAAGGCTATATTCCTAGATCCTTGTCTCTCTGTAAAGGGTTGAAGTTTCTAAACCTCGGCAGCAACAAATTTCCTGACTGGCTTCAAACACTGCAACATTTGAAAGTTTTGCTGTTGCGAGACAATAAGTTGCATGGTATCATTGTTAATCTAAATACAAAGCGTCCATTTCCAAGTTTAACTATTTAGTATATCTCAGGCAATAACTTTAGTGGTCCACTACCTAAAGCCTATTTTAAGCACTCATAGGGCTTAACCTTTCCCATAACAGACTCATTGCATTGGTTCTATTCCCGAATCCATGGGAAACTTGACAAACTTTGAATGGCTGGATCTCTCGTCAAATATGCTCACTGATGTGATTCCAGTAAAATTAACCAATTTGAGCTTTCTTGAAGTTTTAGACCTTTCCAATAACCATCTGGTGGGAGAAATACCTCGAGGAAAACAGTTCGAGACATTTTCAAATGATTCATATGTAGGAAACTTGGGGTTTTGTGGATTTCCCTTGTCAAAGAAGTGCGGACCTGAACAACATTCTCCACCTTCACTTAACAACAGCTTTTGGAGCGACGAGAAATTTGGATTTGGATGGAAACCGGTGGCAATTGGATATGGATGTGGATTTGTGATTGGAATAGGCCTCGGATATTGTATGTTTTTAATTGGAAAGCCTAGATGGCTTGTGATGATATTTGGTGGTCCGCCTAAAAGAAGAGTGGAAAGGAGAACAAGAGTGAGGAGGAACCATGGTGCAACCATGAATCAGAATCAAATGGTGGCAATGTCTTAGTCTTATTGTTGTGGTTATTTAACTTTGTTAATTCTGTCAAAAATTTATCGTTGTAAAAAAAGTCCAAATTATCAGTTTCACATTCAAATGCTTTTTAAGTAAAACTTTCCACTTATGTAAGCACCCTGGATTTGATTTACTTTGTTTGACATAGATAGGAATTAAATGAAAATATGCTACTTGATCTACTTAATTTTTACCTCATGTTTAGGATTCATTTGAGCTGAATAGAGACATGATAGGCAGTGTCGACACAATGTATTTTTAGGCTTAAAAGGAAATTTAAATGAAGACTTTTAAGTGTGTTGAGGAAGAATAACACAAAAAATAAGAAATTTTGTCCATTGGTTGAACGTAATTATGTTTGACGCGCGTTGGATACTAAATTTAGATATCTGACACAACTTTCTTCACAAAAAAGAATAGCACAATTCATTTAGTAAAAAACTAGCACACCTCATCAAACTGTAGGTATATTTTTGTCAAACAATAAATGATTAAAAGATACATTCCTTAAAACACAGCAGTGGCATAATCTGGAAGAATAACCAATCACATTTTAATGAAATTAAGCAGATCTGTTTAAATGAAGTAACAGCCATGAACAGTTCTAAAGTTAAGCATCTTGTCAATGATTTGTTTTCATTACTAAAAGTTCATTTGGCCAGAAATTTAACAGCAGATTAAACTCTCGGAGAAGACTGAAATGGAAGCCTTCCTATTTGTTGGATTTGTAAACTAATAAAATAAAACCCAAAATACCAGTATTGGTTTAAATAGCTGAATTTTATCAAACCTTACTTAACTTAAACATAATGCATATTAAACAGAAAGACAATAATTAAAATCTTAATTGAGAAAACAAACTAATTAGTCTTAGCTATAATCTGTTCCATCCTACTCTCAAGGCCCTTCAGATGATCCTCCAAAACATCTATTTCAACCTGCTGGTTTTTCTCATCAAGCAAACTTGTGGCCACAGCAATTGCAGATTCGATCTTCTCGATTTCTTGTGAAGAGAGCTTCGCATTAATATCCTTTTTCTTTAAAGCATTTCCCATTTTGTAAATGTAGTCATCCAATGCATTCACTGCTTTGGCCTTCCTTAGGAATCTCTTGTCTTCAATATGAAAATTCTCAGCCTCCTTAATTAATTTGTTTATTTCTTCACCTGACAACCTTTCTTTGTAATTGGTTATTGTAATCTCATTTGAATTGCCAGAAGAACTATTCGTAGCAGAAACTGTCAAAATACCATTTTCATCAATAGCAAAACAAACATTTGAAGAAGGGGAGCCACGAGGAGCTGGGGGTATGCCAGAAAGACAAAAAGAACCAAGCAAATTGTTGTCACTGGCTTTTGTTCTCTCACCCTCATAAACATTAATCAAGGAGCTGGATTGGTTATCTGTAGATGTTAAATATGCTTTTGTCTTCTTGACAGGAATGCAAGTATTCCTTGGAATCACCACATTCATGATATCTCCTATTATTGACCTACCAATGGACAAAGGTGTAACATCCTGCAGCACCAAATTTGGAACATTCTTAACATCTTTACTCAACAAAGCAGCTTGAACAGCTGCCCCATAAGCTACAGCCTCGTCAGGGTTAATGCTCTTGCACAATTCCTTCCCATTGAAAAAGTCCTGTAATAGCTGTTGGACTTTGGGAATCCTAGAAGATCCACCAACAAGTACAACATCATCTATAGTACTCTTGTCCATCTTTGCATCCATAAGACAACTCTCAACAGTCTTTATACAATCATTAAGAAGATCTAAATTCATTTCCTCAAACTTTGCCCGATTGATCGATGAAGAAAAATCAATGCCTTGAAATAAAGAATCAACCTCAATGGTTGCAACAACAAGAAACGAAAGTATTCTTTTTGCCTTCTCACAAGCAGTTCTCAACCTCCTCAAGGCTTTTGGATTCCCACTAATGTCCACTTTGTTCTTTATCTTGAACTCTTGTACAAAGTAGTTTACCATTCTATTATCAAAATCCTCTCCTCCAAGGTGAGTGTTTCCCGCAGTGGCCTTAACTTGGAAGATGTTATATCCTTAATAGTTAGGATAGAAACGTCAAAAGTGCCACCACCAAGATCAAACACAAAAATATTTCTTTCTCCAACACAATCAGCTCTCTTGTCAAGGCCATATGCAACAGCGGCAGCAGTGGGTTCATTCATTACCCTCATAACATTGAGGCCAGCAATTGAGCCAGCATCTATAGTTGCTTTTCGCTGAGAATAGCTAAAATAAGCTGGTACAGTAACAACAGCATTCTTTACCGGTGATTCTAAATATGCCTCAGCAATTTCTCGCATCTTCGTTAGCACCATAGAGGATACTTCTTCAGCACATAGCTGCTTCTCCTGGCCTTTGTACTTAACAGTAATCATTGGTTTGTCATTGACACCAGCAGTGACCTTGAATGGCCATAATAATACATCATCCTGAACAATAGGATCACCAAACTTCCTACCAATTAACCTCTTAGCATCTGAAAAAATGATATTAATAAGGTCGAGTTATTCATTTGGTCCATAATTTATTAGGGAAATTCTAAATAGATTCATGAACTATAATTTATTAGTATATGTAATTGTACTATTGAACTTGTAAATAATTTGCAATTTGGTTTACGAATTTTTAAATAATTTTTGTAATAAAGTATCTAAACTTGTCAATAAACATGAACCATTATAGAATATCTAAACTAAATACCAACTTTTTAGTTTAAGCAACATAGCTAATAAAAACAAATATTCAAAGAAGTAAACTAATTAATATTACCAAAACCAGTGTTTTGAGAGTTGGCAGCAGCTTGATTCTTAGCAGCATCAACAATAAACCTTTGATCTTCAGTGAAAGCAACACAAGAAAATGTTATTTTGTTGCCTTGATCGTTGTGAATGATTTCAACTCGAGTGTTGTTCTTGCTATACTGCAACACAAGAGTATGTTGTGCCCAGGTCTATTCCCACAGCAAGTCCTTCATATTTCCTCGCCATGAATACGTGGTTGGAAGGTTTTCTTCTTGATTGACCCTTTTTAATATCGTGGAAACCCTAACTTGGAAACCCTTTTTACTTTAAAAAGGAAAAATACTCCGAAACGGAATATATGCGGTTTTTTAAATACAATTACTTTTCAAATATAATACAGATTTGTTTTTTCGATATTGTTTGATTTGCTTACAAATACAATACAATACAATATTATCCTTAAAAAAAATACAATACAATATTATGTCATTAGATAAAAACATTTATGTAAATTAGATATTCTTTACGCACAACAACATATATTATGCTTTGAAGTGAGTAAGGTTATAATGAATAACAAAACACTTTCCCCGAAATGAATTAACACATCTGGATTTCTAATAATGGATACCTTTAGAAGAGGTTCTATATCATCACATCCAAGTGATTTTGGGTATTTTTTAAGGGTAAATATATATACAATAATAAATATATATTCAGCACAGAGCTGCTTGTCCTGATCCTTGTACCTAATGGTAATCATGGGTTTGTCATTGTCACCGGCAGTGACCTTAAATGGCCATAATCGTATATCGTCTTGAATAACAGGATCACTAAACTTCCTACCAATTAACCTCTTAGCATCTGAAAAAATAACATTAGTAATTCTCATCATTCAGTTGTTAAGCGATTATCAGTGTGAGCATTAACCATTTATGACCCACGGACTTTGACATTGATACGTCGACACCACTAATGTAAAAAACATAGAACATCAACACCACTGCCTATATATATATATATATATATATATATATATATATATATATTAATTTATTCATAAAAGATCTAAACTAAGAATCTGATGAGTCAATAATTAGTGTTTTTAATATAATATTTGAGTCTGTTTTATTTAGATTTAAGTTTATTTTCTTTAATATTTTTTTCCTTTTTAGACCTATTTTACTTCAATTACAAGTTATTATATTTCAAGATCAAATAATTGAAAGATTGAGTCTTGGAGCAAAAGAAAGAGGATTCAGAGCTGATTTGGGCTGAAAAGACGAAGATTGAAGACAAAAATATATTTTCCCCCCAAGTCAGAAGCTTGGCATGGCCCGTGCCACCAGCCACATGGCCGTGCCAACCCCCAGAAGCCTCTTTTACTGCTTTTTTACTTTCCGGACAAGCTACCAATTAGTTTATTTCTGACCTAAAAGCTCGTGGTTTCTTGTGGAACATTCTAGTGTTATATTTCTTAGGGTTTAAGTCATTATAGACTATAAATAGAGTAGTTAGCTATCACAACAATTCATCTTTTGTTCTTGGAATTCAATAGTGACAATTGTCTTTCTTAATATAAGTTCTTTCTTTATTTTCTTGTTATTTACTTTATGTTCTTCTTCTTCTCTTTTATGTCTACGATAAACATGAGTGAGTAGACTCCTCTTGTCTTGTGATTATTGGATAAGTCTAATGACATAATCCTAATCAAACCAAGCCATAAACCCTAATTTTATATAAATCTACTTTCTATCTAATTTCACCGTTGTTTTTATAATGAATTAACAAATACCAAACTCATAATGCGACAACGGAGAGTTAGTATTTGTTAATTCATCATCAAAAATATCAATTCATAATGCGAACGGAGCTTTGATATTGGAACAAGTGATATTAGACAAGGGTTGCGAAACATGAAAATAGTATAGCAAACCTTGAGACATATATAAAGTTTCGTTCTTCAAGGATTCTAATAGCAATCAACCATGAGAATAGGCATGGTTGCTAGAGGAACACACTCACTGACTTCGAAAGAAGCTTTGATACGCTTAAGAGAAACTTGTCTTTAGAAAGTAGGTTGAATATAAAGTTTAGGTTTAGGGTTTGTTTGTGAAGGGTTTGTTATTACGATGAACCAATAATCGCAAGACGCTTTTTATTATTATTCTTTTAAACCATAAAAAATCCAATCTTTACAAGTGAACTTTCTTCTAATCATCTTCTAAAAGTTAATTAAGTTGAACAACTCCCTGTTGGAACGATACTCTCTTTTTACTACTTCGGTAGAACCGTGCACTTGCGGTTTTACTTGTCAGAATCAAAATACATACATACATATGCATCTAACTTAAGAAATTTATTTCCTTAAATAAAGTTCTATAACAAGATACAATAGTATTTTGTCTTTATATATCCATCTAGTATCAAAAAAATCTAAATGCGTTGTTATCAACTTTAATGTCTATAACCCCTCGTTGATTACCATTCCTCACACATCTCTAACTCTTAAATCTCCCATGTGTGGAATCAGAGAAAAAATTGTGATAGGTGTCAGACACCGGTCCAAGGAGTGTTGAGTATAGAAGAATACAACTTATTTAGGATACTTGTCCGACACATGCCGTAGAGGTCTAGTGCTTTATAGGTTGTTTTATAATGGTCTTACAATAATAACAAGTAAAAGAAATATATAAAGGAATTTAAAGAGTAGAATTACCAAAGATAGTGTTTTGAGGGTTGGCAGCAGCTTGATTCTTAGCAGCATCACCAATCAACTTTGATCTTTGGTGAAAGCAACACAAGAAGGTGTTGTTCTGTTGCCTTGATCGTTGTGAATGATTTCAACTCGAGAGTTTTGTTCCTGCCATACTGCAACACATGAATATGTTGTTGGTCTATTCCAATCGCAAGTCCTTCATATTTCCTCGCCATGATTACGTCGTTGGTAGGTTTTCTTCTTGCTTTACCCTTTTTACCAACGTGGAAACCCTTTTTACGTCAAACGGAATATATGTGGTTTTTTTCAAATAGAAATACTTTTCAAATATAATACAGATTTGTTTTTCCTAAAAAAATAAAAATATATAATACAGATTTTTTATGTTCCACTAGCGAAGGCACTCACGTATCCGTCTTTCCGTTCTTTTTATTACGCAAACGTTTAAAAATTATGAACAGTGCTTTTTTATGAAATTTTAATTCTGATTAAAAGTAAAAATATAAATGTTTTTTTGCTTTCAAATTATAACAAATCAAACTAATCATGATCATTTATTTCAATGAAACCAATAATATAACAAAAATATATAATCTAAATTCTTATTTTTTTAATGACACCAACAACAATCTTTATTATAGAAAAAGTTGTTGCTTAAAGGTATAATTGAGATAACAAGAAAGTAAGTATAGATACACTCATCTAGTTTATTACACTTTTTAAATGATAAAGGAAAAAAGTGGACATTTGTGTTTGTTACACTTTTATTTTAATATTTAAATATACATTCTTATCTATTTGTTACACGTGTTATTTGTATTGAAAATTAAGGGTATTTTTGGAAAGAAAAACTTAGCTCAAAAGTGCTGAAAGGGGTAGTTTTCTTTATATATAGTATAGATATAGATGTTTTTTTTAAGGATTGTTCCATATTGTTTGATTTGCTTACAAATACAATTTATCGCTTTAGAAAAAAAATTGTCGCAAAGTATATATCGTTTTACGATACCAATGAAACATTAATGTTACTTTTCCTATTATATCTTTAACTAATTGTTACCCTCTCTCCTTTCAATTCTTTCATTTATCTTTCTCATATCTTTGTCATAAGTTTATCAATTAAGTCTATCGTCATGTGAAAAAAAGATAGAAATATGGGTCTAATTGAGAAACTTTTGACAATATTACAAAATACTCTATGTGTTTGTCAAAAGTTTTTCATTTAGACTCATGTTTTTATGTTTTTCTACATGATGAGAGACTTAATTGAGAAGTATTTGACAAAGACAGTTATTTTGAAATATTAATAGAGTCGGGGACTAATTTGAGAATCACATACAAAGATAGAGACCAAATTGGTGGTTTACTCGATATTAATTACATTTTTTAATACGTGTGAAATGTCTAAAACGTCATACAATTTGAGACTGAGGGAGTATATCATTAGATAAAAAAAAATTGTGACTTAGATATTTTCTGCTCACAACAACATATATTATTCTTTGAAGTGAGTAAGATTGTAATGAATGAACGATAAAATACTCCTCAAATGATTAACACTTTTGGATTTGCAATACTGGATACCTCTAGAAGATAATATATATCATCTCATCCAAGTGATTTCGGGTATTTTTTTAAGGGTAAATTTACAATAATAAATATGTAAAAATATCTATATCATTATATAAATACAACTCAAAGGGTTTGACCTAGTGCTAAAAAGACAAGTCTTGGACCCACAAGTCCTTGGTTCAAGCTCGGCTAGTGCCCATGAAGGAAGTTAAATATAAATACTTTTATAAGCGCTCTTTAACTTGGGATGACAAAACGGGCCAACCTATCCCGTCCTGTCAATTATCCATCTAACAATGTAAAAAATATATAAATGTAAAGCCAATTTAAACACATTTAATACACACATTTTTTTGAATTTATGTTATATTGTAAAGATATATTTATAATAAGGGTGATGTTAATCAATGCCTACTTAAAGAAATTAAAAAAAAATTATACTGAAAATTTTACACATACAATATTGTTTTCTTAACTACTTTACTATACTTTTACTACATAATACGTAAAAGAAAAGAACAGAACAATTAGAGCATCTCCAGGTCAAGAGAACTTAGCTGTCTTCTATTTCTTAAGTTTTGTCACTTAGGAAATTTTACCATTGGAGTGTGTCTATATGGCAAATATATTATTATAAGAGATGGAGTTTCAGCAAACAATTAATACAAACTCCAGGGAACTTAATTATTAAAACAATTTTTTTATTACTAAATCTACACTGAAAAAGTAGGTCCAGTAGAAATTTGTGGGTCATGGACTCATGGTTGTGTATTGTAATCACTGTTAATGTAAATTGATTAAGGTTGTTATAGATTGCCTAAATACTTACTCTCTCCGATCTCAAATATAAGAAACAAAAAAAAATGCACACATCTTAAGAAAGTGGATTGACCACGTTTAAGTCATTATAAAAAGTGATATTTTTCTAACTTTACCCTTTCTTGGAGTAGTAAAGACATTAATGATGAAGTGAGTTTAATGAGGGTAAACTTGGAATTGTAGCATTTAATAGGTTCATTTTTTTTTTTTTTGGTAAACTTTT
>Ga0228711_1010032_pt1 | contig 12599 bp, 10 predicted proteins | sample MedpolnodulmetaG_2_FD_177996 | JGI IMG/M metagenome (GOLD analysis project Ga0228711, IMG submission 177996) | Root nodule microbial communities from Medicago polymorpha collected in Santa Monica, California, United States - brown nodules | ecosystem: Host-associated > Plants > Roots > Nodule...
CTTTCTCGGATTTAGGGTGATCGAGTTCATGTAATAACTCGATATAGAGAGAATTGGAGCATTGGAAGGCTTTGATCGAGGAAAACAAGACTTATACTTTGTATAATTGTCATGTGTTTGATAATGACATTGCATTTAATCCCTTTAAGGTTGTTTTTGGTTCTGGTACAAAGGTACAAAAGTATGACAAGTTAACTAACGTTCTTACTCATGAATTTCGCTTTAAGTTATTTAAGGAAATTCAAGATGGAAAATTCAAAACTGACGTTTTATATGGTATAGTTATGTGCTTTAATTTATTTTTGTGTTTTCTTCGATTATAATGTTCTTATAGATGTAATTTTTTTTAAGAAATCATCGGGCTTCTTCATGAGATTGTCAAGACAACACCAATTGGAACTGGAAAGAAACCGTGTACGAACATTGTGTTGAAAGATAAAAGGTATTATTTTCTAATTTATCAGCATCAGATGTTAGGATTTTGTATAAGTTTGATAATGACCTGAAAGATGTCTTTCCTTATGCAGTGGGAATATAGTTGATGTAACACTATGAGAAAAATACTCCGTAGCTTTATCATTTACCATCTATTTACCTTGGGTTCTTTGCTTCCATTTTGTAGTCAATGACTAGATTTGAGATCCTGCACGGGTTCTATTGTGAAAGAGATGGATTTGGCCAACTGCATATGCAACAAGGTTCTTATTTATTTGCAATTTGTTTTGTACCCAACACTTCCCAAATGAGATATCAAGGACATTTCTAAAAGGAACACGAAAAACAATCACACTCATCGACAAACAAGCTCAAAAAAGGTATAAGTGTCGCTTGATAACGTCAAAGAGAGCAAGTTACGAAAAATACTTAGGAGGCCAATGGTTCAACTTTTGCCGAGGACATATGTTAGAGGTAGGTGATAAGCTAATTTTTGATCTAGAGAAGCCACCTAAAAATATGCACGTTCAAGTCGTTCCCAAATAAAGATTTGGTGTTCATGATCCGCACTTTGAACAGATCACCTTAACTCTAATTCTAGACTAGATTATCTTCACTCACCGATGCTACTTCTTTGCTTGATTTCATCTGATGTAAATATGGGTATCAATCCTTTTTTGGTAACTCTATAACAACAACACTCTGTTTTATAATTTTGGATAATATGTAATCATAATTCACACATCATTGGTTCCAATTGTTTTCATCCTAAATATTATGTCAATTCCTAATCTCATAAACTGATTATATGCTCTCTTAATCAGCCCATATATATTTTATGATGAATCACAATGTTCCGTCGTTTTAACATCTCTTCTTTTAAATATTTTTTTTTATCGAATACGTTATTGAACCCGTGCGAAGCACGGGTTTGTAACTAGTTTTTCAATAAAATTTGTCATGTCTTAGCTCCTCGACAAACTATATGCATGGATCAATTAAAGCATATTTATAATAATATTGAAAGTTTGATTTTTTACCCAATAAACTTTATCCTGACTCTTAGGCATACTATTAGGGTGAATTAAAACAAATTGATAATAATTTTTTTGTCAAAGTTATAAGACAACAAATAGATAATAACTTTATAAAAAAAAAACATATTATTAATTTGTTTTAATTCACCCAGATATAATGCCCAGGAGCCAGGGTAAAGTTTATTAATATCTCATCCTTGCTAAATAAATTCAACTTGTTTGTCATCTCTACCTACATTGATTTCTATATATGCATAGACAAAATCATTTTGTTATTACATCTTGTAGAGAGCGTTGATTTACATATAAAAATCATGTCTTCCTCTGTTAGTAAATTCTACACCATCTTCATGCTCCTCAGTCTTGCACTTCTCCTTATTTTCACATGTGGTACAAACTAACTAAGCAATCTATATTTACTCTCTTGTGCTTCTTCAATTCTAAGCCCTATTTACACTCTTAATTTTCTTCATATTCTTATTATTTTTTATATCTTATTTTTATGTGTAGAGGTGAAAGGTAAAATTTGTGACAGTCCAAGTAGAACATGGTCAGGACCTTGTATTCGTAACTCGGTCTGTAATACAACATGCATTGACACTGAGTACTCAAATTATGGTGCTTGTGGAGGCTATGGTTTTGATTGCATTTGCTTCTACAATTGTTGAGCACCGAGTTTCTGATCACGCAGATATGAAGTATGGTTAGTCCAAAATTAATGTTGTACCCGTGTTGGTTTTTGTTACATTTTATGATTAGACTTGTGCTTTACCAATGATATAATCTGATATTTATGAGATATTAATATGCTGATTTTTTTGCAAATGCACTAACAAACATACAAGCTTAGATTGTTTTGAAAATATTTATTTGGTGAATCGATTTTTGGTCACAAGAAGGGTGATAAAAACCAGAAAAACAAACTGCAGGCAAAGAGACACCTGTGTTTTTTTACAAATTGTGAATACTATTAGAATGTGAATGAGAAAAAAAATCAACCACCCACTAACTCGTTTCGCTCTCGCCAAGTATTGACTACTATAAACTTCTTTATTCTTTCCGAAAACCTGTAAATTTGATGCACCAACTGCAAAATAATGATGTGTATATTCAGTACTTTGATGCCAACATTACACAATTTTTGAGTCATACTAAACTCAAAGCCTTGAAAAACTACTGGCCTCTCCAAGTTACATGTAAATCATGAAAACAACCCACACACCCAGCATTAGATTATAGATACTATACAAATCACATAATGAACTAACTAGAACTTCAACCAGATTGTAGGTGGTAAATTCCTCAGAAATTGAACTTTCCCCTTTATATTTGCCAAAACCAAATTTTAGCACATTTGAAGAATATTTCATCCATGTCTGTGTGACAGTGGCATTCTATCTGGCCTCTAACAATGAGATTGAAGCTTCATTTATTGAGCAACCTTTAGATGAAGATCCTATGCTATTTGTATTATCCCTTGCTGCGTAGAACCCGGGTTCACTTGGTTTTGGGAGTACCTTTTCACCCTTCAACATAAAAACCACTGATGACATATTAGGCCTGTCTTCTGGTAGCTGTTGTACACACAATAGACCAACATGAATAAATCTTATTATTTCTGAACATATGGCCTCATCATCATATAATATGTCCGCTATTAAGTCCAGTAGCCTTTCTTCAGTCCATAGTCTCCATGCCTAAAATGAAATCAAAGTTAAGGCAAGAGTAAGCAGCTATAATATTAAATAGTTTGTCACAACTCACAAGATAGAGAAACATATACACTTCAAAACTTACATGCCCAAGAAGGTTTAGGCGATGTCGAGGGTCACAAAATCCGCTATTCTTCTTACCGCTAATTATCTCAAGCACAACGACTCCGAAGCTAAAAACATCAGATTTTATTGAGAAAGATCCATGAACTGCATATTCTGGAGGCATATATCCACTGTAAGAAAAAAAATGAAGTTAGGATAAAAAAAGTATTAAAAGGAATTGTGACATGGCAGAACTAGTAACATAACTTTGTGGTACTTGGTACCTAATTTTTTTTTTATCAGCATTAATACTTGAAACATAGAAAATAATCCTTGTAATATTTGTCCATATTGAACACAGTCCATGTATAGTCTCTATTCTAAGGACTAAAATGAATATGGTCTATATACTTCAATATGAACAAATATCATCGAAGACCAAAATAGTGAGCACAAAAAACAATCTTTCCTATATTTAAGGAATCAAAACTGACAAAAATGTTTCATAGAAACGAAAAAAGAAACCAATGTATATTACAAAGACAAAAGTTATTTAAGGCTTAAAATGAAATAAATATAAGTTGAAATTACTATGTTCCCATCACTCTATTTGTATTCGCCTCAGCTTGGTCTCCCATGAATGATCTGGCTAAACCAAAATCTGATATCTTTGGGACCATATCAATGTCTAGAAGAATATTGCTTGTCTTGAGATCTCTATGTATTATTCTTAGGGTAGAATCCTGATGCAGATATAGCAGCCCCCGAGCAATCCCGTCAATAATTTCCAAGCGCTTTGTCCAATCTAATAATTTACTTCGTGTTGTATCTAACAAGACACATTTTAACTTAGCATAAGAACTACATTATGGCAAGAATAAAACCGAGAGCAATAAATTTAGGTTGTGTGAAAGTACAAACCAAAAATAAAGTAATCCAAGCTTCTGTTGGGCATGAATTCGTAGACCAACAACTTTTCATCTTGGTGAATAGAACAACCAAGAAGTTTTACAAGATTTCTGTGCTGAAGTGTTGCCATCAACTTCACTTCATTTTTGAACTCCTCGGTTCCTTGTCCTGAGGTTTTAGAGAGCCTCTTAACAGCAATCTCTTGGCCATCTAACATTATGCCCTAGTAATATATTTAGAAATTTAAGTACTTTACTTTCTGAAATAAGGGGATGAATTAACTTGGTAACCAAGACATTACCTTGTACACTGGTCCAAAACCACCTTCTCCCAGCTTGTTTCTGACAGAGAAGTTATTTGTCGCATTAGAGATGGTCGAAAAATCAAATATTGTTGCCAAGTCACTATCTTCCTTCTCCCTTTTGTGAAATAACTTTTTTATACATCCTGAAATAACAATTCAAGTGGTTTTTAACATAGTAATCAAACATCAGAACTCATTGTAAGCTATAACTAATTATTGTTCTAACCACTATTTTCGTAGTATTTGAGCAAATCATAAATATTTGAGCTTTTCACCTGGCTTACTAAGCTTCTTTCTATATGATGATTTGACCAATACAATAACAATTAGTCCTATGATAAATGCAATAACTCCTGCAACAGTCCCAGCACGCTTCAAGTTCCTCTTATTCTTTTTATGATCTGAGGATTAAAATAAATGTCAGTCAACAAGCTTACAAAAAAATAAAAAGAGGCATCTAAGAGAACAACACAACTTCCACAACTTCTATTTGGAAGTTTTTTTGGTAAAGTAGTGGCTAGACTTGTACATTTAAGTGTGGAGAAGTACGTAATCCCTGATTCAAATCCACGCCTGTGCATATCAATGACAGCTACCAATTGAGCAGTACAACTTCCATTTGGAAGTTGATTCATAACCAACAGTTCTTAGAAATAAGCTTAGGTATGTACTTAAAAGTAATAAGCTCGGTGCTTAATCATATCAAGACAAATGCTGAAATATCTAAATTTGTTCTATATATCTAACTGAAAAAGCAAAAGATGTAATAGGAAATGAAAATACCAAGTTCTGAAGATGCCACCCGTATGTAAATGTCTTGTCCTTGGTCTGGATGTTTTCTCATGTCGACAATGTTGTCAAACCAAAGTAAGCAGCCACTTCCCCCATCTCTGATATCTAAATTTGCATATGCAGTGCAAGTACAGTTTTTCAAACACACTGTCTTACATTCTTCAAGGCTCAAGCTCTTGTCAAACCATGATGCTGACGTGTCTGGCAACTTCATGCTTGTGTACTTCAGAAAGCCATCTCCAGTGTGACAATTCAATTTTGTTCTCCTGAGGCACCCCCCAGACCAATCCGATGACTTCCATTTTAGTTGAAATTTTGGCATGAAACCTTCCAAGCATTCACAAATTGTTGGAAAGTTATTAATATTGCAGTTAGAGTTGATACCGCACAAGGCATAATTATCACATTGGTCTGCAGGGCGAGAAGATATAGCCTCCCAAATTTGTGTCGTATCTGACCATTGAAGACGTTGTGAATTTCCAGATGGATCTAGCTCCATTCTAGTAATAATTGAATCGTTCATAGTTTCATATTGATAAGAGAATTCTTTGTCAGTAAACACTACTGAGAAATTCAAGACTCTGTGCATTCTTTGCCAAGAAACACCATTGAAAAGAAACCCATTCCATGACCCTCCTCTATACAAAAATCTTTCTCCCTTTTCAGTAACCAGTTGAGGAAAACCATGTATATCTATCCTATATGAACACTCACCTTCAGCAGGATCTTGAGGGCTTCTCCAAGATGTGAGATATCTATATGGACCAGTAAATAAATTACTTTTCAGCTTCATTCCAGCAAGGAAAGTGTTACCAGGATGATCAAAACTTTCCCACAAAAAGTTCTGAGCATCGATTGCATCTTTCAAAACAAGATTTCCTGAATCCAAAAGCTGAACAACTGGTTTTACTCCAATTCTCGATGAATTCGAGTTCCAGATAATGCCTTTGGAGCCATCAAGAATAACAAGACTTCCTTGATCAGTAAGTTTCAGCATTGCTGTTGAGTTTTGTGCAGGGATGTTTCTATTGGCAACCCACACAATAGTCCTAGGTGATATGTTCTTGTACCATATACTGAAGTATTGGCGTTGTGAATCTCCGAAGTTGAAAAATCCTGCTTCAAACCTTCCAGCTGCAGAAACAAGTGTATCACCGAATTGCATAAACTGATTTGGAGCAATAGTAGTAAGAGTGTTCTGTTTAGATAAAGTGGGCATGGAGCAAAATAAGAAGGTGCAAACAATTAGCATTGGCACCTTAGTATGGTTCTCCATTGTGTTTCTGTGGGTTTGTTTGTTTTGTCCTACTCATTTTCATTATATCAAATTTTATATTCAATTGACATGGCTTACTCGTCTAAGTCTTCCTGGTTGCGTGCTAATTGATGCAATTTTTCAAACAAAATCAACAAGTTAGTGGTGCTTAATCTAGTCTACTCCACTTAAAGCTTGGCATGTTGACCAAGACTTCTAGCTTTCCGTGTAACATGGATGATGGAAAAGGGAATGCTGCCAAATATATGAACGTCAAGAAGCATAGACTTAATTGATTCAAAATATCAGTTTAGCGAAAGAAAATTACTCACTCCGTCCCATTTTAAATGATTTGATTTGAAAATCTGTACCATTCACATACCATAGTTTGACCCTATTTTTATACTAATATATAAAGATATAATAAAACATATAAGATATTGTTGGATTCGTCTTCATAAATATTTTCAAAATATCAAATTTTTATAATTTTTTCTAATAGATTATTAAAGATATTTAAGATCAAAAGTGCATTGACATATGTGATAGTATCAACTGTCACATAATATGAGACGAAGGGAGTAAAAAACAAAAATCTAGAGGTTAACAAGTTGGATAGAAATATTACTAAAAAGAGTTGTGCTATTTACAACGAATAATTATTTCACGAAAGCATCACGATGGAAAAACTGGTCAATTACTAACTAGTCCTTAGTGGAATACATGGTGGTTGTTGGAAAATATGAAGGTCAACAAATAAACAGCCAATGAAAATTGTGCATATACATCGTGATGGCTTCGCGAGCCCAACAATTCGGGATCGATAGCATTTTCCTACTAAAAAAAATAACATAGGTTGGATAGAAATATGATATATAATAGAGCATTATGGCTTCATTTGTTCCATACAACCAACCTAATCCATGCGGCCGACCTTGCTTAGTGGAATACAACAGTTAATTGTTGTTGTTGTATGCATATAAGCAAAAATATAGTAGGGCTAATATTAAAATAAAAAATAAAAATAAATATAGCCGAAATGGAGAAAGAAATATACATGCATATTTTTGTCTGGTCACCTTGGTGGTAGCCCCCATGGCCCCATGAACATGTCTATTACCTTGGTAGTGCTGCTAATTGTCAATTTATCCGTTCACATCTTGTCAAACAAACCAAAGCTTTAAGCTGAGTAGACTAGATTATACACCACAAAATTGTTTTGATTTTTCATCAATTATTACACAAGAAGACTAGAATACTTTTGCTTATCAGTATGATTTGTTGGAAGAATTTCAATCATATATTTTATTGCCATGAACAAGAATTTCAATCATAGTCTAAGCTTAGATGATTAGTTTTGAAAACATTTATTATTGGTGAATTTGTTTTTGGTTCATAAGGGGAGGAGTAGGTTCCTATAAAACATGAACACCAGTACACTGTGAATGACCAAAACAAGCCAAGCCAACCTGCCAAGTATGGCGAATACACCAGTAGACTGAGAATTTGCTGCACCAAGTGTGAAATAATGATGTGTATATTCAGCACTTTGATGCATACATTACAGCAATTTTAGAGTCATACTAAATTCATAGCTTTGAAAAACCCTTGGCCACCAAGTTACAGATGAATCCAACCGCATAATTACAAAATAAGCTACATTGCACTTCAATCAATTTGCAGGTTGTAAATTCCAGCACACATATACGCTCCTAATGGCCATAACTTCAGAAATCATACAATTTATTCAGGTGGGTAAAATAGTTAGCTGTTCAGAAAAAATAGAATTTTCCCCTTTATATTTGTAGAAACCAAATTTTAGCACATTTGAACAGTATTTAATCCATGTTAGTCATTCTAACGCGCCTCTACCACTGTGATTGAAGCTTCATTTATAGATGAAGATCCTATGCTATTTGTATTATCTCCTCCTGCGTAGAACCCGGGTTTACTTGGTTTGGGGAGTAAATTTTCACCCTTTAGCATAAAAACCGCAGATGACATGTTAGGCCTATTTTCTGGTTTCTGCTGTACACACAATAGACCAACGTGAAGAAATCTTATTATTTTTGAAGATATAGCCTCATCATCGTATAATATGTCAGCTATGAACTCCAGTGGCCTTTCTTCAATCCATAGTCTCCATGCCTGAAATGACATAAAATTTACAGCAAGAACAAGCTCAATCCATACTCAATTTTCATTCGATGTAATGATAATTGATAAATCCTTACGTGATGGTCTGTGGTGTTTTCTGTTAACCAATCGTCGTAATATGAGTTAGTATTATTTTTGAATTTCTTTTACCTTCTAGAGGGTTTATTGCGACAAAATAAAGATAGAAGTAAAGCAACTACCAATAGTGTGTGACATGATAGAGGAACATATACACTTCAAAACTTACATGACCAAGAAGGTTTAGATGATGCAGAGGGTCAGAAAATCCGCGATTCTTCCTACCGCTAATTATCTCAAGTACGACGACTCCGAAACTAAAAACATCAGATTTTATTGAGAAAGATCCATGCACGGCATATTCTGGAGGCATATATCCACTGCAAGAAAAAATAACGAAGTTGGGAAAAAATAAATTAAAACGAGTTGTGACAACAGAACTGAAGGTTTAAATAACTTTTCAGTACCTGTAATATACAGTACCTATCAAAAAACAATCTATCCTATATTTTAGGAATTCAAACGGACACGAATGTTTGGTAGAAATTAAAACCAAAATTGATGTATATTACAGAGACCAGAGAGTTATTTAAGCCATAAATTGAAATAAATAATTCGAAATTACTATGTTCCCATCACTCTATTTGTTTTAGCCTCAGCTTGGTCTCCCATAAATGATCTGGCTAATCCAAAATCGGATATCTTTGGGATCATGTCAATATCAAGAAGTATATTGCTTGTCTTGAGATCTCTATGTATGATTCTTAATGTAGAATCCTGATGGAGATACAGCAGCCCTCGAGCAATCCCATCAATAATTTCCAAGCGCTTTGTCCAATCTAATAATTTACTTCGTGTAGTATCTAACAAATGACACATTCTTAAGTTAGCATGAGAACTGCATTATGGCAAGAGTAAGAATGAAAGCAATAAATTTGGTTGGAATGAAAGTTCAAACCAAAAATAAAGTAATCCAAGCTTCTGTTGGGCATGAATTCATAGATCAACAACTTTTCATCTTGTTGAATAGAACAACCAATAAGTTTTACAAGATTACGGTGTTGAAGTGTTGCCATCAACTTTACTTCATTTTTGAACTCCTCAACTCCTTGTCCCGATGTATTACAAAGCCTCTTAACAGCAATCTCTTGGCCATCTGCCATTACGCCCTAGTAATTTTTATGAAAATTTTAGTACTTACATTACTTGGTGAAACAAGAGGATAAATTAACTTGGTAACAAAGACATTACCTTGTACACTGGTCCAAAACCACCTTCTCCTAACTTATTTTTGTCAGAGAAGTTATTTGTTACATTAGCGATGGTGGAAAAATCAAATATCGTTGCCAAGTCACCATCTTCCTTCTCCTTCCTGTCCTTCCACCGAAATAACTTTTTTATATACCCTGAAGTAATAATTTAACTAGTTTAATGTTGTTAAGAGTCCCACATCGGATATGTTAGGCCCAACCACGATTTCTAAGATGGTATCAGAGCCTCTCAAAGATCCATTGTGCCACCTGCTATCAGGTTTCCGCTATCGGGCCACCCATCATTTATGTCCACGAACCAAGCTCAATAGTGCTGGTCGTGAGGGTGTGTGTTAAGAGTCCCACATCGGATATGTTAGGCCCAACCACGATTTCTAAGAAATGTTAACAAAGTAAAGGGACACATCAATCAAACATCCAAATTCATTGTAAGGTGTAATTATTTCTGTAAGAAACACTATTTAGCAAATCTTAAATATTTGACATTTTCATATCTTAAAATTTTCACCTAGCTTACCAAGTTTCTTTCTGGATGTTGATGTGACCAATACAAGAACCGTTAATACTATAACGAATGCTGCAACTCCTGCAAGAGTCCCAGCAAGCTTCAAGATCCTCTTATTCTTTTTATGATCTGAAGGATGAAGTAAATGTCAGTAAACAAGCAGGCATATAAGCTTACTAAAATGAAGGAAAAAGACATCCTCAGAGAATAACACAACTTCCATTTGGAAGTTAATTGATTCATAATTAACTGTTAGAAATAGCTCTGGTGTATACTTAAAAGTGAAAAGAGAGTGCATTAGTGTCACATAATTTCTTGTATTAAACAGTGCTTAATCTAACTGATAAGGCAAACGATGTAACGGGAAATTAAATTACCAAGTTCTGAAGATGCGAGCCGTATGTAAATGTCTTGTCCTAGGTCTGGATGTTTTCTCATGTCCACAATGTTGTCAAACCAAAGTAAGCAGCCACTCCCACCATTTCTGATATCTAAATTTGCATATGCAGTGCAAGAACAGTTTTTCAAACACATTGTCTTACATTCCTCAAGACTCAAGCTCTTGTTATACCACGATGCTGATGTATCTGGCAACTTCATGTTTGTGTACGGTAAAAATCCATCTCCATGGAGACAATTTAAATGTGTTTTCCTTACACACCCACCAGACCAATCTGATGACTCCCACTTTAGTTGAAATTTTGGCATGAAACCTTCCAAGCATTCACATACTGGAAAGTTATGAATATTGCAGTTAGAGTTGATGCCACACAAGGCATAATCATCACACTGGTCGGCAGGACGAGAAGATAGAGCCTCCCAAATTTGTGTGCTATCTGACCATAGAAAACGTTGTGAATTTCCATATGGATCTAGAATCATTCTAATAATAATTGAAGCATTCAAGATTCGGTATTGATAAGAGAATTCTTTGTCAGCGAACTCTACTGTGAAATTCAAGACTTTATAATTAGTTATATACCAGTGCCAAGAAACACCGGTGAAAAGAAATCCATTCCAAGACCCTTCTCTATACAGAATTCTTGCTCCCTTTACAGTAACCAGTTGAGGAAAACCATGTATATCTATCCTATATGAACACTCACCTTCAGCAGGATCTTGAGGGTTTTTCCAAGATGTGAGATATCTATATGGACCAGTAACTAAATTACTTTTCAGCTTCATTCCAGGAAGGAAAGTGTTACCAGGATGATCAAAACTTTCCCACAAGAAGTTCTGAGTGCTGTTTACATATTTCACAACAAGGTTTCCTGAATCCAACAACTGCACAACAACTGATTTCACCGTCGCAATTTTTGATGAATTGGAGTTCCATATGAAACTTTTGGAGCCATCAAGAATAACAAGACTTCCTTGATCGTTGAGTTTCAGCATTGCTGTAGAGTTTTTTACAGGAGTGTTTCTATTGGCAACCCACACAATAGTCCTTGGTGATATGTTCTTGTACCATATACCGAAGTATTGGCGCTGTGAATCTCCGAAATTGAAAAATCCTGCTTCAAACCTTTCAGCTCCAGAAACAAGTGTATCACCGAATTGCATAAACTGATTTGGAGCAATAGTAGTAAGAGTGTTCAGTTTAGACAAAGTGGGCTTGGAGCAAAAGAAGAAAGTGCACACAATAAGCATTAGCACCTTAGTATGGTTCTCCATTGTGTTTGTGTTGGTTTATTTGTTTTGTCGTAATCATTTTCATTTTATCAAACTCCATATTCAATTGACAAGTGTTTCCATTTGCGTGATAATTGATGCAAATTTCAAATCAAATATCAATAAGTTTGTGGTGTGAAATCAACAACGTAAACCTTTGTATGTTGACCTAGACTTTCTAGCTCTGTGTGTAACAGGGATGATGGAGAAGGAAAGAGTGCCTGAAGTATGAATGTCAAGAAGCATAGACTTAATTTATTCAAAATATCAGTTTAGAAAAAGAAAATTAAAAAACATAAATATGTATAGAAACAAAAATCTAGAGATTAAAAGTTGGATAGAAACATGGTATACGATGGAGCATTATGGTCACATTTGATCCAAGGAGCCGACCTCGCTTAGTGGGATAGGCAATTGGTTGTTGTTGTATGCATTTAAAAAAAATATATAGCAACGGTAATATTTAAAAAAAATAAAAAATATAGCAG
>Ga0228711_1010034_pt1 | contig 12597 bp, 10 predicted proteins | sample MedpolnodulmetaG_2_FD_177996 | JGI IMG/M metagenome (GOLD analysis project Ga0228711, IMG submission 177996) | Root nodule microbial communities from Medicago polymorpha collected in Santa Monica, California, United States - brown nodules | ecosystem: Host-associated > Plants > Roots > Nodule...
AAAATAAAAAAGTTTAATGATTGATGAGGTACACCCGCCCCGCCCACCATCAAGTGTTATTCACTATCTATTTTTTATGTATGATCTCTCTAAATAAATTTCTTCATTTCTTTTGAGAAATTGAGATAATCTCAATTGATACATTTTCATCCGGTGTCTTAGACATCCACGTAAAAGATCCTTGATGGATGTTCCTTGAATTAATACATCTTTATTTTGTGGGAGGTCTCAATAACAACTTTAAGCCCAATTTGCATGGCATTTATTGATCTCCTCTCTTCCTTATTACCATGTGTTTCTCTTAACTTGCTTCCAAAATCATCAACATCCTGCCTACTCGGTCTTCTATCTTCTCTTATATCATAATCTTTTGATTTGGGCTCAAAGTCTCGCTTTGTTGACCTCCTGTCTTCCCTTTTATGATCTCTTGGCTCAAGTTCCCTATCATCATAATCATTCCTTGATCTTTTTTCTTCTCTCCTATGCCGACCTTCTCTTGATCGTTGTTCAAGGTCATCATCTTCATAGTCTCTTGGTCTCTTTTCTTCTCTTCCGACCAATTTATCATCGCCATCTTGCTTTCGCAAAATCATTACCTCTTTTCTATCACTTCGCTTGGATGGGTTGTCTAATTCCATCTCATTTTCACGGGCTCTGGAGCGTGAATCTTTATCTCTAGTTTCTGAAATGCGATTTGGTTGGTTGTTGCCATGCCTTCTTTCTTTCGTGGGACCATTATATTTGTCATTATCCCATTTTGCACAGTCCTTATCACCCCAACCAGTATTTGCAGCTCTCTACAAAAGAATAACACAGTCAGTGAAGAACCAAAAACATACAATAAGGTAGCTGAACAAATCATCTGGCATCTAAGCAGTAGAAGGATCAATTCCAACTATCAGCAAATTTTATAACAAACAAATTTAAAACCTCAACCATAAGCAAAGAAAAAAATGAGTATAAACTATACAAAAAGCATGTCTACAACTATGCTGCACCATCAGCAAACTGAAGCATAATCATTTTATCAATTTCTATTTTCATTGCTCAGGTAGTCCCTGAATAAGTTTTATTATATTAATATATTTAGAAATGCATAAGGAGCGTAGTCAAATCACTAGAGGTAGAGTAAGACCTAGAGAAACTATTAAGAAGGATCTAGAGATTAATTAGTTGGATAGGGATATGATGTATGATCGAACATTAGTTGGCAGGGTTAAGCCTACCCCCCTTAGTGGGAAAAGGCTCGATTGATGTTGTTGTAGCATTTAGAAAGGCATAAGATATTAGAGAGAAAGTAAAATTCATATTCCTATCTCAACTGCACCACATATGCAAACTGTGAGGTTTGAAACCGAGATATTTTACTAATTTTAATCATTTTTCAATATCCCATCACCGGTAAACTTTATATACTTCATAAGTGGTTATCATAGAATAAGGCCACTGCAAGAGAAGACAAGGTTATCGGTATTAGAGGCAGCACTCACAAGAGCTTACATGGATTTATCTTATAATATAAACACTTGGTGTAAGTTTGAAAGAGCTTATGGAAATACATGTATGTACATAAGTAGTTTTTAGCTCATTTTCATAAACTCCCTAGAGTAGCATATAGAAACAACTCATACAAAGAACTTATGCAAACTATCCCCTCAATCCCTCCTCGATTGTGGAAACAATTTGTACATAAGTAATTCACGGTAAGTGATTATCGCCCCCAAAAGCATAATTGAAACAAACTGCAGCTCAGAGATATACCATGTTGAAATAACCACAAACTATGCAATGCAATTCAATTCAATTCAATTACAACTTCAAATAAAGTTCAAAACAGAGCTACATACTAATCATAAAAATCAAGGTGATAGCTGAATTTTAGTCATCAAGATTCTTCACCTACTATTTTGCACCATTCTACTTGGAAAACTTGTTTACATGTGACCATTAATGTTCTTGTCTCCAGTCCATATAAGGTTTCCGAGAAAATGGAAAACAGGGTTATATGCTACTGCGTTGCGTTCTCTTGATTGAGTGATTCCAGAGTTTCTAGCTATAAATTTCTATATTCAAAAGCTTAAATGAAACAGACTTGTTTTCTTACTTCCTTGTGGGTTCCTAACTGAGAGAGTACCGACAAAAACCAAGCCTTATCCCACTAAGTGGGGTAGGCTACATGGATCAAAACACCATATTATTCTATCATATGTCATATCCCTATCCAATTCATTAATCACTAGGTCTTTCTCTAGTGATTTGACTACCCTCCATCTTATCTACTCTCCTTACTACAAAATCTACAATCTACAGGTCTTCTCTCTATATGGTCAAACAACCTAAGCCAAGTACACACCAAAAAAATACCAGAACCAAAACAATGATGATATTAGTAGTGAAGGAAGCTGAAAAAATCCCTAACAATGCACATAAAAGTTCTCCAACCACTAGATTACAAAAAATAACAAAGCAGCAGCTTTTCACAATAGGAATAACTGACGGTTATCAATCGCCATAATAACACATCAATAACCCCAACAAGCAACATCCTATTCCCATAAAAATCTTTCTCTTGTTAACTAACTTTCTACTATGGCACCCAATACCCCAATTCACTCCTTTCCTAGAATAATATTTTTCTACATCAATCGTCACATAATAGCTGAATCCTTTGGCCCAAAACCACAGCTATGCCGGTAATACAAGAATTGGACTTTGTATGATCCTACTCATTAGTTTACAATGGTCTATTTAGGTCAGTCGTGTAGGGGGAGTAAGTTACTGTATTGAGGTCATGTTTTACTCTACTATGATCCTACTCGTTAGTTTACAAGGGTCTATTTAGGTTAGTCGTGTAAGGGTAGTAAGATACTGTATTGAGGTCATGTTTTACCCTACTATCTTTCCTCTGGAGTATATTCAACAAGGTCAGTGGATTTTTTATCCTCCATTTGTCTAGGTTTCTTTCTTTCAAGATGAACTATATGTGAGTTAAGATCTGTTGACAGCAGTCTTGGCATACTTGTAAAAATGGACAACTTTAATTAATTATTATGATATAAATCCAAGCATTAAAGTAAGAAATTACAATCAAATCTACAACATTTCATATAAATAAAAAAATAAACGACTAACCAGTACTTCATTGCACTACTTTTAGATTTAATATGAATAGTGTGATACTTGAATATTGAAATATATTTTTGCTAACCAGTGGGAATCAAGAATTCAAAATAAGATAACATAAATGTTTATAAATGTTTCACTTCTCAACACAAACTTCCAAAATTATATAACTAATTGAAAAAATAAGAATTCAAAATACTTCGTGGCATTTATAAATGTTTATCTTACTTGATCATCATGCGAAAATTTGCAGCCAGCTCCACGAGTACATTCCCCTCTTTGGAAAGCTCGACAAACACCACGGGCTTCCCGTTTCTGCTTTGCTTCTTCTTCATCTTCCTCTTCCATCTTCTTATACTTCTCGACATGATCCACCCTAATAATCCTACGTGCAACCTCAGCTCCATTCAGATTATCTGTGACACACAAAACCAAACATTCCAAAGCAATTCAGCATTAAATCCTTGAAAAAGCAGATAATCCAATAGTAAATCGCTATTTCTCCTTAAATGTATGTGTTGTTGTCACATAGTCCTTGAATGTATCAGAATTACAAAAACATTTATGAATGCAACTTTCAATAGTGAATTTGATCCTGAATGTGCCTTTTGTTAGCTAGTTTGGTCCTTGAATGTGTCTTCCTTTAGCCAAATTTCGATACATTTGGGTATTATAGTGACAACGTCTCACACATTTTAACCCAAAATGATTAAAAAAAAAAAAAAAAAATTAAGAATTTGTTTCTAGAATTACAGGACTGAGAGACGAACCAATAGCAATATCAGTGCTTGTTTGATCTTCGTATGCAAGAAATGCAAAACCCTTTGATTTGCCGGTACCTTTGTCTCTAACTATATTAACATCAACAACCTCCCCATACCTAGGTATCACCAAAAACAAAACAAACAAAAAAAAAAGACAAATTAAAATTAAAGTTGAATTGATATGCACCGACAATGTAAAGTACTGTCAATCAATCATAACCTAACCATACAACAGATGATTTCAGATAGGTTGACTGTATAAAAAGTTTTACATCGACGACTATATTTATAGAAGAATGCATGAAAAGAAAAGAGGACATACTGAGCGAAAACGGCCATAAGATCACCCTCAGTGAGATCAAAGGGAATACCACCAACGAAAACATAAGCGGAATCTTTGTATTTAGCATGCCACGAAGCGTCTCGCCTTATGTTAAGTGCAGCTTCTGTTGAATTGATTTGCAGAATACGGTTCACTAATGTCAACGGGTTCATATCTCTTTACCTACCAACACACAACAGTGAAGATTAGGGCAATAAAACATAAGAATAGGTTGGGATTTTTGTCGAACAGGTTGTGTGCAGGGAAATAAGATTCAATTTTAAGTTAGAATTTGGAAAAGAACACTTGAAAATTAAATATAGATATGTGTTATGCGTACCTGAGAATAAGTGAAAATAAACTCTGTTGTTACTCGAGAAGTGCTACTGCAAACGAGTACGGTGTCGCTTATATAGCGGAGAAATATGTTTCGAGAGAAGAGAAAGGATTCGTTTATTCAATTGTGAATTAGGTTTCTCTTGAACTCCTCTATTTATAGAGAAACACAATAAAACATGATTCGGAGAGAATTATAAATTATAGGCTTAATTTGCAGTTTTTGTATTCGTATTTTTAGGGCCCGTTTGTTACGGATTAAAATAAAAGTGATTTTAACATAAAATAATTTAAAGATTGTATGTTAGAGATTTTGTGAAAAATCAGAATCTATTTTATGTTTGTTTGCCGTAACAAATAATCTAGTTTGTTTGGATACAACTATATAAAGGGGATTTTTTGTTACAAAATTAGTTTAATCTTTTAAATCATATTTTCTCTCTTCTTTAAAAAAAATCTATTTTTTTAGAAGTTGCTTTTAATAGCTTCTCATTTGAAACTGTTTTTAGATTTTTTTTAGATTATGATTTTTTTAAAAATCTATAACAAACGGATGCAAAACTCTTAAAAGTGATTATTTGTTTAAAAAAAGTGATTTTTCCATAAAAAAGCTATAACAAACAGGCTCTTAAAATTTCATAATTTTGATCCCTTTATTTTTAAATCAGCAATTTCAGTTCCCCTATTTTGTAAAATTCAGAAATTAAACTCATCCCTTACCACTTATGCTGATGTAGCGCATTAATATATGATGTGGAATTTTCTATTTTAAATAATCAGTGGCACATAGAATATATTTAAAAATCTAATTAATTTTACAAAATAAATAACTTATAATTTTTAAAAAAACGTAAAAAATAACAGTATTTTTTAGAAGAAAAAAAAGTTAAAAATCATGGAATATTTTTGGAAAAACTAATAAAAGACGAGAAAAATAATCCTAAAAAACTAGGAAAAAAATAGTAAGACAATGAAATCTAGTAAAATACCAGAAAAATCAGATAAATGCATGAAAATCATAAAAATACCATAAATATTCTAATAATCACTTCCACTAAAATTCCAGTAAAATACCTCTTAGAGTTTTCATTTCAGGAGTATGCCTTAGACCTTAGTGTAGGCATGAACCTCTTGGCTAATTTTTTGTCTTAGCTTGCTTATTTTTATCAGCCTTATAGCAGTTATTATGTAGCTCAGTGAAGCTCCCAACTTGCCAACAATCACTTACACTCCTATTACTAAACCGAAGATTAAAAGGGCATCCTTTCAAACACTTCACTACCATTCTTATCTTATCATTTTTCGTGAAGTGTAAATTTTTCTTCCTCTCCAAAGCATAGTGTTTAATTGCTTCCTTCACACTACCTTTAGAAGTGAACTCCATGCCCAACTCAAACTTAACAGCTTCATCACCGTGAGGCATTTTAAATTTTGGGAACTATGTCCTAGTTGGTTCATCATTTTCACTTCCCTTGGGTGTAACTAATATGTCAGAATCATCATTTTCAACTTCAAACTTAGCCGTCATAATAGGATCTAGATTCATAACATTCTCAATTGAGCCAACATTAGAACAAACTTCATTAACTGTTTCTTGTGGCAACACAGTAGCCCAATCCCAATTCTCCTCAAAATCACTATCATCTTCACTGTTAGCAACATACTGCTCATCTACATTGTCATTTTCATCTTCTACATTAGCTTCACATCTAGTATTGCCTTGAATTTCAACTTCACTATCACCTTCATATTCGTCTTCTAAGTCAATAACAACTTCCTCATCAAGTGCTTTCCTTTTCCCCTTACCCTTGCGACTAATATCACCATTAATATGTTCCTCGACTACAATTGGTGTGTCAAGTAAATGTTCCACATATACTTCAATAACTTCATATCCCTTGACATCTTCGATGAATTTAACACATCAGCTTCACAGTTTAGTGGTCTTAATCCACGACTAAGTGCTAATTTAGGATGACGATGATACAAGCTTTTGAAATCACTATACCTTAGAATTTCAATCAGTTTTGAAATATTCATGTAGGACACGGCATTGACATCCCAACCACAATTCATATCTTCCATTTTACCACCACATACATGTTGCTAGGCGATTCCATGAACAACCCACCATGATATATACGTAATATAACTTGCCTTTGCAATGGCCTGTACAAATAAAGAACATAAAAACAAGCATATAAATTCAGTAGCATAAACTAGAGATAGAAAATCAGTAGCATAAAATCAGTAGCAAGAACATATCAAAATCAGTAGCATAAAAAACCAAAATCAAAACAGCTACTGTAAGAAGTTTTATGAATATCACAATAGCTACTGTAAATTAGTAACAAAATTTCACAATTTTTATTTGCAAACCCTAAACTAGAGATATAAAATTAGTAGCAAAATTTGCAAATAAACATCACAATAGCTACTGTAAATTAGTGACAAAATTTCGAAATTTTTATTTGTTATGGAACTTTTATGAATATACACCTTAACTACACTACACCATATTGGGTCAAAAGAAAAAAATATACACATACATTGAATACATAGATGCATCTCGATCCACTTCTCCTTTCTCCACCACCTTCACCTTCATAGATGAATTCATCACGGAAAATGAGTTGATGGTTAGCAGAACACGGTGAATATATGATGATTCGTAGAAAAATGAAAGTTATCGACGAAGAACAACTTGGCAAAAAACAATTCGATGATGAAGATTTAGTTTCCAGAATCGCAAGAATGGAGTGTTGGCATTTTAGGTTTCTTGCGCGGTTCTGCGTTTTCATTTATGCGTTTTAACACTGTGTTTGGCTTTTTCAATCACACTTATCCATTCTTTTAATTATCTGCTTGACAATAATTAAAAATATAATGGTATATTTAACAATATAATACTATTTTTTATTTTAAATAAATTCTGATGTGGCCCTGATTATTTAAAATAAAAAATGCCACATCAGCACAAGTGGCAAGGGATGAGTTTAATTTCTGAATTTCATAAAATAGGGACTAAAATTACTGATTTAGAAATAAGGGGACCAAATATGAGAAATTTTGAAAATAACGGAACTAAAACTGCAATTAAGCCTAAATTATAATAATCATGTGACTTTGGAGAGAAGTATAATGTATATTTTTTATATGAAATGAAATAAAAAAAAAAGATATATTTTTTATCTATCAAATAAAAAAATATACATATTAAGTTTTTCTTTTTTTAGCAAATACATATTAAGTTATATCTATAACAATATGCAAAAGGAATACATGATTTTTTTAGTTGAACTTTTCATTATTCATGTTCTACCATTAAATTTGTCAAAAATAAAAGTTATACCCTTAAACAAATTTATCTTTAAATTTTTTTTATTATATTTGATATATTATTCGTAAAATATAATTTTTTTTAGGAATATTTGTAAAAATATAATAATCATAGTTTATAAACGTTAATCTATACTATATATAAAAAAAAACAACTCATTTCAGCTCTTTTGGGTTGACTTTTTCTATTTCCAAAAATGCCCTCAATTTTCAATATAAATAACATATATAACAAATAGATAAGAATGAATTTAAATATTAAAAAAATGTAACAAACACGATATAAATATATATATATATACATGTTTGATTTTTTTTTCTTTATCATTTAAAAAATGTAACAAACTAGATGAGTATATTTATACTTACTTTTTCATTATTCCAATTATACCCTTAAACAACTTTTTCTATAATAAAGATTGTTGTTGGTGTCATTAAAAAAAAGATTTAGATTATATTTTTTTTGTTATATTCTTGATGTCATTGAAATAGATAATTATGATTACTTTGATTTGTTATAACTTGAAAGCAACAAACATTTATATTTTTAGTTTTAATCAAAATCAAAATTTCATAAGAAAACACCGTTCATAATTTTCAAACATTAGATTTTTTTTTTAACAAGCCAAAATGAATTATATTAACACTGACAAATGCAATTGCATCAACACAAGGCATGTCAAAACAATCATAAAAAGTATAACAAGTCTGTCAAAAATACATAAAAAGTTAGTCGATGCCCAAACACATAAGAGGTCTCGACCACCACAAATGAGTACCGAAAACAAAGGTAGTGTTACTAGCTTTCAACCACCACAATGAATATGATTTTACTTTATCTAACAGATGTGTAATAGAGCTTTGTTGGTTCCTGAATAACATGTTATTTTGTTCGTTACTATATGTATACAATACTAGCGAAAAGATGGGCACGTATTTTTATTACGCTAACGTTTGAAAACTATAAATGATGTTTTTTTTATGAAATTTTGATTTTAATTCAAAGTAAAAATATAAATGTTTTTTCTTCCAAATTCTAACAAATCAAACTAACCATGATTATCTATTTCAATGACACCAACAATATAACAAAAAAAAAAAAATCTAAAAGAAAAAACTTATGTACAATTCTTTAGGTGCTTTTCTTATGTTTCTTAACTAAATTCACCATGATTTCCTTAAATCCATAATTCTCTCAAAGTTTGTTATCTCCAAAAAAGTTGTATTTTTAGTTAAGAACCATACGAAAAGCACCTAAGGAATTGTACCTAAGTTTTGTCCTAATCTAAATTCTTTTTTTTAATGACACCAACAACAATCTTTATTGTAGAAAAAATTGATTAAGAGTATAATTAGGATAATGAAAAAGTAGATATATATATATATATACGCATCTAATTTGTTACACTTTTTAAAAGATAAAGGGAAAAAATAGACATATATATACTCATATCGTGTTTTTTACAATTTTATTTTAATATTTGAATTTACTCTTATCTGTTTGTTATATGTGATATTTGTACCGAAAGTTGAGAGTAATTTTGAAAAGAGAAAAAGGCAGCCCAAAAGAGCCGAAACATGCTATTTTCTTTGAACATTTCTTTTTAAGCCCCCCTAAAATCTCCAAAGGCCCCCTAAAATACCAAATTTGGCCTTTTATACAACATAAGGTAGATATATACCGAACCAGTTAGGAAGATAACTACGGGATGCTCAATTACAAGATTCGGTAGATATAATCTGGATTAGTTAGGGAGATAGCTTCAGAACAGCATGTTACGAAAATTGTGGCATTTTATAGCAGTTATTATATAAGACACGATAGTTATATAAGACAGAACACAGTTTTGGTTCTCTTATTTCCCCCTTTGCACTCCAGTTGAATTTTCCATACCAGCAAACAGTGTTAACTTCACTTAATTGCGATCAATTAGTAGGTAAATCATATTTCTTCTTATCACTTTGAAAGTCTGTATAATTCTCATTCTTTTGACATGAACACATGCTTAATTATAAGAACAAGACTTTTTTTGTAAATATTTTCATAAAGCAATTCATTTGCTAAACATGACATAAACATCATGTTAATTAGCAATAGAAATAAAGTAAAAGATATGTGAATCGTACAAAGACAGAATTACATAAAACACAATGAAAGCTATGACCATAAAATAACTTTGTGGCAATGATAGTAAGAGTCTATTATTACAGTAACCATGATCAACATCATTTGCTCAGTGTAGATTAGTGATTACAGCAGCCATGATCAACATCATTTGCTCAGTTTGGTACGCTAGAAATCAGATGAGATTCTCTAGTAAAAAAAAATCATTGGAAGAGCTCACTTTCTACAATCATATCAAACACGGCTTTGACAGGTAATATCTCTAAAGCGGTTGCTTCTGCTAGTGTTTCTAACTTTGTTATCCTTAAAAGTTTCAATGTTTCCATTCACCCCCCAAAAGCTCCAAACATTATTGAGGTTCTTTGGAAACCTCATCCTCCTCATTGGATAAAGTGCAATACGGATGGGTCCTCTACTGCGCATGCCTCTGCCTGTGGAGGCATTTTCAGTAATCACGAGGCTGATCTGCTACTTTGTTTTGCTGAGAACGTAGGCAAGTGCAACGCCTTTCATGCAGAGCTCATGGGTGCTATGAGAGCTATTGAATTTGCAAGTCAATTTCATTGGCAAAATTTATGGCTGGAGTGCGATTCTATTTTGGTTATTCAGGCTATTCAAAACTTCTCTATTGTTCCTTGGAGGTTGCGTAACAGATGGGAAAATTGCCTTCGCATCACCAGATCAATGAACTTCCTAGCTACTCATGTTTTTAGGGAAGGAAATACTTGTGCAGACGTTTTGGCTAATGTAGGTTTAACAGCTTCTCATCTTAGAGTTTGGTTAGATATTCCTGACTGTGTAAGGGAAACTTTTGGGAAAAACAAAATTGGGCTACCTTTTTATAGGTTTTGTTAACTGATATGGAGGTTTTGGTTTTTTGTCCCCCTCCTATTTTGTAATTACTTTTCTTTTCCTATATGAATACATTTTGGTAGTCTAGCTCTTTGCTAGCTACTTTCTTTTTGCCAAAAGAAAAAAGAGTCTATTATTACAATGATAATTTTAGATATTTTGTTTGGAATATATTTCTTGTGGGCAGGGATTATTAATTTTGAATTAATGTGCTCATTTGGTTTTGGTGTTTGACAATCATCTAGTTACTTTGCAAAGTCTCTCTGTACTTTATGTTTCCTTGTCACAATGGTTGAATTAGTTTTTATACAATGTTTGAATCATGCGCTCTGCCTTTCTTTGTTTTCATGTTGTTACTTTCATATATTTGCTCCATCCATGCATTCTGCCTTTCATTGTTTTCATGTTGTTACTTTCATTTATTTTCTCTATCCATTTAACTTTTACGTTGATAATCTCTATCATTGTCATCATTATCTTTGTATGAAGAGATGCAAAATATTAGGTATAAGTGGAAAGTGAGTTCTAAATTGATTATTGCATGAATGGATGAACATAGGGGGAAAAAACCAATTTTGATGTTCTTTCAAATGACACAGCCAGAGCGTGACTTATGTCACGCTGGTCTATAACCTATGTGACTTAAGTCACATTGCGAGTGTGACTTAAGTCACGTTGGGGGTATTATTGTCAGAACACATGAGAATGAGCAATTTTCAATGGAAAAAAGCAATTTTCTAGTTTCTAGAAATTATTAAACCAATTGGGCTTTGATCGAAGTTGGTTATCCACCTTTACCTTTTCATCCTCTTCTCTCTTCTATGGCTCAACCAAAGAACAAGGAAATTTTGTCTGACTCTATGAATTTGGATTCTCCTCTTGAGAATCTTGGCAAGACCCAACGCCCCTACAAAATCTAGAAACTACAAATTCCACCTCCAAATCAAATTGGATATTTCACTCAGGATCAACAACCTCATCATCATTCTGGAGAAGGCACCAGTGGGGTTAACCAGGAACAACAACAAGATCTCTCTCCTCCTGCACAAGAATTTACCAATCAGAAACAAGAAGATATACATGAAGAAGGTGAAACTAAACCTTTTTTCTATTATCAAGACAGCCATATTCAAGAAAACATTCAACAGTGTCAAAATAACATCTTTGGCAAAATTTTAGCAGAAAATATATCCCCTCTCAAGTCTTACATAGCACTCTGGCTTGGAGTTGGTGTAATCCCTTAGGGTCCGTTTGGTTCGAGAGTTTTGGAGGGAAGGGACGGAGAGGGGAGATTTTTAATTTGAATTGTTTGGTTCAATTTTTAGAGGGGGGAGGGAAGGGGAGGAGAGCAAATCTTTTTAAAATTTGATGGCATTACCATAATTATCCTTAAATTAATTTCAAATCTCAATATTAACTTTGTAACAACTTTTATTTATTTATTTTTTTTTTGAAGAAGCTAAAATTAAATATATTACCACATGAGAGTGTGCTTCCTAGTACAAGGCGTACCAAGGAAGAAACACAAGGTCTGAACAAATTTACAAGGAAAATGAAAGAATATACAGAAAGGAAAAAACTATTAACCTATGCCCAACATGGTGAACGAACTAATCCACCAGCCATGTAAATTGAGGGGAAGAGTTACATACTTCGCCTTCAACCACATATAGGAGATGGACTTAATCCTATCAACCACCTGAAAGACGGGGCATTCTTTGCCATTGAATAATCTA
>Ga0228711_1010037_pt1 | contig 12594 bp, 8 predicted proteins | sample MedpolnodulmetaG_2_FD_177996 | JGI IMG/M metagenome (GOLD analysis project Ga0228711, IMG submission 177996) | Root nodule microbial communities from Medicago polymorpha collected in Santa Monica, California, United States - brown nodules | ecosystem: Host-associated > Plants > Roots > Nodule...
GGAAATAATTTAAAAAATTAAAAAAAAAAAAAAAAAAAAAAAAAAAATTGTTTGAAATTATGAATAATAGATAATAAAGAAGCTTTATATGTACATAAAGACATAGACAAATGACAAGGAATTAGTGAAGCAACAATCTCACAATTTTTTGCAAGATCAAATTTGTGCAAATAGATAAATTTTCAAAGGTTTGAAGAAATTGGATTTGTAATTATAAGTGGTGTTAAAGATGAGAATGAACTCATATATTTATAACGAGTTCAGAGTTATCTTTTTCTGATAGAGAAAAGGACACGTGTTGGTGAGGTGTCTCAATAGATAAGAATTTGTGTATTATGTATAATAAAGTAAAATAATAAAGTTTGTAATTTTAGTCAAAAAGATAATTTAAAATGACTAATTTTAAATAAATAAAAAGTTTCAATTAATATTTTACTAATAAAGTAAAATAATAAAGTTTGTAATTTAAGTCAAAAAGATAATTTAAAATGACTAATTTTAAATAAAGAAAAAGTTTCAATCAATATTTTACATAAATATAAATAAATTAATAAATAATGAATACTCTCATGGATCTTGTCATCAAATATTATATTTTTATTTATTTTATTCTCTATACTAAGAATGTGATCATATCTTAAATTTTTTGGTCATATCTTTTAATTGGTAGAAATTTTAGTATGGTCAAAGCTTAATTTTTCTTATATCTTCAATTAGTATAAAATTATATTTTTATTTATTTTATCCTCTATTCTAAGAATGTGATCATATCTTAAATTTTTTGGTCATATATTTTAATTGGTAGAAATTTAATATGGTCAAAGCTTAAATTTTTTTAATTAGTATAAAATTATGTTTAAATTTTATCTATATACTTGTTAAAATATATTATTCAATTGTTTTATTAATTACAAATATGTAAACTTAAACCAAAAGTCAACAATAAATTACGTGACAAAGACCAAATAACACTTGAATGAGATATCCTTAAAAAAAACACTTGAATGAGATAGTAAAGGTTCTTTTAAGTTTTATCAGATATCATGTGTTCAAATCTGCTCAGAATGCAATATTGCTAAATCTTTTGAGGGAGATATTTGGCACCCTATGCATTCCTACCTCACTCGAACGATTAGTTTAAGATATTGGATCACACCAAAAAATTAGAAGACAAAGTTGAAAGAAAACATTTATATTCTCTGAAACAAAATATTTATATTTGAAATAAAAAATAAATTATATCGATTTATTCAAAATATGGATTAAATTTATAATCTTAATAATATAATTAAGAAATAAAATTATTTTGTGTTTATATTTTGAGACTAGTTGTTATGCACTCATATTGCAAAGCTATTTGTATATGTGGATCCAATGAACACATATTACCTGTGACTCTGTTGTGTGAGGGGATGCACCTGCATCCCCTGGTTTTCTAAATTCACTTGCACTAATATGGTCTGTTTATATTTTTACGCACTCTGAATATGTAATCTTGCACTTGTTTACCTACTAACTTTTGTTTTGTATTTAATATTGATAGTTTGTTGAATAACTACTATTCAATATTGGTGATTAGTTTTCATTCTGAAACTTTTTTCTACAAAATATATATAAAAAAACCACAGGGACCTAGACTTAATTCATGTTTTGAACTAATACGTGAATCGTAATCCTTAATCAATTGAATAAAGCCACTATACTATTCGATTGTCTTTTAATTAATTTCAATAAATATTTAGAATTTCCTTTTTCAAGTCTCTACAAAATAAAATCAAACTTTTTAGTCTTTGTAACATTTTTCTTTAGCTTTTTAGGGACAAAAAGTGATGACAAATTTTTGTATAGCGGCTAAAAATGTTGATGAAGAATTTTTACTGGGACTAAAATAATGAAGAAAAATATTACAAGGACTAAAAAGTGCAATTTTATTTTATAAAGATTAAAAAATAATTTATGAATATCTATAGGGACCATTTAATTAATAAACTTTTTTTTTTTAAGAAACTAAACTAGCACATTAAAATTGACATAAGGTAGATTTGAACGTGAGACTTAAGAGAAGATACTGCAAGGTATCAAGCTAACACCATCAAGTCAACCCAACTGAGATTCTAATTTATTGTTTGTTAAATTAATTCCTATACAATTTATAGAGTTAAATAACTTTTTCATTCAAAAAAATATTACAAATTTTTATTTTAGTTTTAAAAAAATGAAATATTTTAGTTGTTTCATTTATGGTCTTTAATGAAATAATTTTAACATGTCATTGACATTTTTAACATGTGGATATATATCTTGAACATAAAAAGGTCATAACCTTGATGTTAATATGAATATGTAAGTTTGCCCCACACACATATACTATCATAGGTATCATAGCCGTGATTTTAATATGAATATATAAGTTTTCCCCACACACGTGTGTATACAGATATACTCCACAATTGAAGTTTAGAAGTTTGCATCCCCTAAGCTAGAGTCTTGGCTCCGCCACTGCATATTATAATGTCATTTTGTTACGCTAGTTTCTAAAGTATCTTAACAAATATACCTTTATGGTAAATATTGAAAGGATGCACATTAAAAAAGTTTTATAATGACATTGCATGCAAATCAAATCATAATGTGCTTAAATAGGTTTTTTCATCCCCACAAATGGTGTCATTTTTATTTTTGAATAATCAAAATGTTGGCATTTTAAGTTTAGTTATTACTTAATTTTTATCGTTGTTTTAGCCCCTGAAAGATTTTCATGCATGCACGTTTTGTCCCTTTCTAGAACAATGTTTTTTAAAATACCCTTACACTCTTTAATTTTTTAATGAAATTTTGTGAAAATGTTTACAAGATTATAAAAAATTCATTTAATAAAATTTATAATCTTTTAACATGACATGTATTAACCATGAATTTTTTAAACATATGAAGTTTAAGATAAGAGTAAAGTAAGCAAAATCTCTTGAGTGATTCTTTTGCTAATATGTCTCAAAATGAAGAGATCGATGATTTGGCTGATCATTAATTTCAGTTGGTAAGGCTAGTAAAGTGTTCAAGATTGGTGTTTCCAATCGCTCGCCTCACTAATTTTTAGGGGACAACGGTCCCTCTTGCTTTTAGTTCGTTTTATTTATTTTGGTGTTTCTTTTTTCTATATCTTGGAGGGTTTTGGTTTATGTCTCCCTCTTATTTTGTACGTTTATCTTTCTATTAAAATGATTAGCATGATGCAGTAGGAGACCCCTCTGCTCCCCATAATTTTAGCTTAAAAAAAGTAAACAAATTCAAGAATATATCAGGAATACCTATTTAAGTGAAGTATTTTATAATGTTCTAAAAATGATTGAAGTAAAATAATTCAGGAATACATTTTTAACTAAAAGGAGGAATAAAACTATGTGTAGGAAATTTTTCGGGAACTGAAAAAACAATAAGAATTACATAAAGAATATACTTAAAACGGCTACATTTTGTAGCGTCTAAAAACATAATTAACTAAAAAAATTATTAATAAAAGTGACAATAATGGTCATTTGTAATAGTCCTTTATGATATATGAACTATTTACATATAGGTTACAATTATAAGAAGATAGCAATTAAAAGAAATGCAAATCATCCTTAAAAAAAAAAAATGCAAATCTAAGGTACGTGTTTGATTTTGTTATGAAGTGATACACTGTGGATCCTTTTAAGATGATTTTGATTATCTTTCTTTATTTATCTATATGCTCTAAATTATAGTTAAGCATTCATGGATACACGAATTCAAAAAAACTAATTGATTGCATTTCCTCTCCAATTTACTGGAAGTTATTATCGATGCTGGAGTCATCAATGCCCCATCAAAATTCAACAAATATCACAACTAAGAGAGAGAAACAACACGATAATGACATGGCGTTGGAAGAGGTGACCAAAATAACACAACTATATATTTTATAATAAGTAATTTTACCAACTCATATTTAATCAAAGAAATCATAGTTGCATTAAGATTTTTCTTAATCTTTGTCATAGCGAACAATAGATCAAATATAACAACAAACAAATATGACATCATCAATGACTTTCATAGTAACATCCGTCTAACAATGATGCAATTTTTTTTGGAGTTTTTCTCTCATGACAATTTTTTTCTGGAGGCTCAAATTGATTTTACAAAGGATAATAATAATATAGAAGGATGGCTTGAAAGGCTCAATGTACCAAAGGAAAAATGTGTCGTGTGTATTATAACTCAACCGATTGTCCGTAAAGAACGACCGCAAATTCGAGCAAAAATAGCATTCATATAGAACACTCATAATAGAAAAAATTTAAGTATCTAACAACCTAGACTGGATTGGAAATATTTGGCTATAAATCTCACTGGTTATGCTATTCAGAAAAGAGATAGTGATCCTATAAGTACCTTCAGTAGCAAGCCCCATAAAGTATCATGTTTGATGACATCTCGTCATTACGTAATTTTATATATAAATTCATCACATTTTGGAGTTCACTAGGCAATTTAAGCAGCAAGAAAAGCAGAAAAACGGAAGAAAATACAAAGAAGGAAAACATGTCACGATTTCATAAAAACGTGACACGATTTGGCAAAGCAAAAACATGCTCTCGCCATTGAGCAAAATGTGTCACGATGACCAAAACGTGACATGATTTGAGGAAACCCTAATTCAGCTATTTCTTATTCAATATGAAAACGTGTCACGATTTACTTAAAACATGACACAATTTTGGGTGAATTTCTGGGCCTATTTAAGCTGAAGTCTATTCTGAAGACAGGGGTTACAAATTCTTCTGGAGAGAAAAAGTGCGATTTGCAGACCTAGAGACTGAAGAACGAGGTGATTTCCTCCATTCTTTACCAGTATATGTATGTTTTAATTCTTTCATTGATTATGCTATTTGTAAACTCAATTATGAGTAGTTAAATTTCTTAGAGATTAGGCCTGAGATGATTTTTTGTAACCCTAATTGAAACATGTTGCTGTTAAACTCTATTTATTGTGAATGAATATCTAATTTTTATTCAATTTAATTGTTCTTAATGCTTTTTATATCTTGATCAAATATAAACATGATTTAGTGAGAATGATGACTACTGACCATAGCTTTCAACTTAGACCTAATTGAATTGTTCTAATAAACATGATTAGTCTAGGAATGGATAATCGTTTATTAGTGATAATAGGTTAACATTCGTAAAACCTTCGAAGAATATTAGACCACTTAAGGAATTAGGGTATGTAATCGGAGAAGAGAGTCATAAGTCAAGGGATTGATTAAGGCTATTTTATTAACCATCGCGGAACTATAAAATCATTCAGGAGAAATAGGTGCAGTATACCAATTAGGGGAACATAGATGATTCGAAAGACCTGATCTCATCTCTCTCTTATTCTTTAAAACCAATCTTTACTTTATGTTAAGTACTTTTATGCAATCAAACCAATCAACTGCCTAGTGACAACAAATATAAACTTTTACACATCCTAAATATTAACAATATTACTGAATTGAAATTAACACATTCCTTGTGGGAACAATCTTATTTTATTACTTTGATAGTTTTTGGTACACCTTTCAATTGTCTAGCAGTGCTCTTGAATGTAAGTGTAAACTAGCCTTCACTGTAAACGCTTTGAAACGACTTCCTAAGACTAAAACATAATTTAAGCATAAAAGAAAAGGTTGTAAAGGTTAATTCAAAGAAACAACATTTTTCATAATGCTTGAGGATCAGTACATTTTAAGATTTGAGACCACTCCGAGAGGCCACATCAGCTTAACAAAATAAAATAAAAAATGCAGAAAAATAAAATGATAGGTTGTCTTCCATCCAGCGTGTGTTTAACGTCTCCGTAACGACAATCACATAAATGCAATAAAAGTGGGTTGCCTCCCACCATGCGCTTATTTTATGTTCTTAGCTTGACAATAACATCATACTCAACCACTCCCCGGAGTAGAACCAGGAAATAATGTCGGATCAAACTCGACCCTTCTCAAGAAATCCAATACGGCTTCGCTTTCCCTTTCTTTCCTTTCTAGCATCTCAAACTCCCTTTTCTCATTCTCTTGCCTAGCTTTAAAAACGACTTTCTCTTGGTATTGAATGTATTCCAACATCCACCTATTTCCTCCAAAACGCTCAAAGATGTTTTTAGGCTCCAACTTAGCTTTCTTCATTGCCTCTTCCAATTCTTTACTTCCTTCAAATTGCACACAAGGGAGATGGAGAAAAGTGCTCAAATCAACCACCGCACTAGCCATCCTTAAGGTTAAGTCATCATATAAAACATTAGCCGCCCTAGGTTCCTCATCTTCAATTCTTGCCTGTTTTCCATTAGGGCGAACAGATGCCTTAATTGGTGCCTCACTTACTTTAGCAAGCCACTTCGAATCCAACACACACCCTTTATTTAACTTAAGATCATTTCATGTTCTTCCAACCTCCGCCGCTTCACATAATGCATTAATCAATCCACAATGTCCATAAAAAAAGCTTTCTTCTTTTCATTCGCAATTCTTTTCATGTCCTCCGCGATGATTCTTCCTATATTAATTTCATCACCCTTCATGGTTGCTTGCACTATAACCGCTCTCACCAACCGAAATTCCGAAGAGTTTCCATAACTCTCAATGGGTTGTACCACAAATGTAGCCCATTATTTAGCAATCGACTACTTATCTTTCATACTAAACTTTGTTGGCACCAACCCTTTGATTTTCTTAAGCCAAGGCACACAATCTCCACAAAGCTCCTCTTTGATCTCTTCCAAAATCCCCATATCTTCCACATCCTTGACATCTTCAATTATAGCTCTTCTAGTCTCTATTCTGCATAAAAGAGATGCCAGAATGCCAAGTAACTCATTAGTCGTATTCTCATCGAACCAAATATCTTTCCCACGAACATATGACTTGAAAATATCTTTTTCCTTTCTCTTTTGGTACTCATTCGAATCAAGTTCAATGGCAGGTGAACAATTGCACTCCTTTGCTAACCCATTAAATTTTAACCAATTCCTCTTCTCAAGTGCTTCCTTACTTCCCTCGACGAGATTTTTCTCAAGAGAGAATGATCTCTCTTCAACAAAGTCTAGATGTTTATGTTGGAACAAAGGGTGTTTCGCAAAATCACCTTTTAAGTTTTGATGATAACAAGGTATTAAAAATTGTCAATTGGATATGCTAAACTTTGTTCAAGTGTACATAACCATAATCAAAGTCTTATTCATAGAGGTTCTGGTTGGACAAGTCAAAGAGCAAAGGAATTTATATTGAAGCTTAAAGCATCTGAAAAAATGCGTCTGAAGAAAATGCTCCTGAAGAAAAGCGCTCCAGAAGATGATGTCATCAGAATCAAGGTAATCAGAAGCAAGATCATCAGAAGCATCTCATCATAAGCCACTTCACCAGAAGCTTAAGAGAGTTGACAAAGTACAGTGTACGAAGTGTACATCCACTAACTCTGCGCCTGCCTCTGCAACCACGATTTCTGCATCGTGTCTATACATCAAGACAAGGATAACAGTAATGTTTGCAGACATTGTTCCTTCTCTATTGGAATGGATTTGAAATTGGTTCTTCATATGACAATTATCAAATCAGGCAAAAGATCAATGGTGAAGAATCAAAGCTTCAGTCAAGACAAGTTGATGTACCGGCTAATTCTCAACGTCTCTCAAATCCTTTATAAATAGGGATGAAGACTTGAAGAAATATATCAAGAATACAACAAGACCAACACATATTATCTGAGCCAAAACGCTGCAAAATTTCACATCAACAACTTAGAGAATTCTTACAAAAGTTCATATCTTAGAATTCTTAAGTGTCTAGAAAAACAGAGTCTGTTCTGTTTGCATTGTTTTGTGAATACCTCTGATTGTATATCAAGTATTCAAAACCCTTTTTTCAATTCTTTTTAATTGGTTAGAGAAGTCTCTTTCTTTTGTGATTGAGCATAGAAGTCTCTTTCAGTTGTGATTGAGTAAAGGAAGTCTCTTGGAGTTTTCCTTGAGCATTAAGAAATCAAGAATGGGGAAAAAGGGTTTAAGGAAACGAGTTACTAATTTTGAAAGTAAAAAGAGATGATTAAAGAGGTTTTAAGGAATGAGTTTTTGAGTGAAAAATTGCTAAAAAAAAGGGTGTTTGGAATCATAAGCCTTAAGCGAAAAAGTGATTATGAAGAGTAGAGAAAAAGGATCAAGTTTATGAAAAGTAATTTTTTGCTATGATTTCCTATTGCTAATTTTCCTAATTTAATTTTCCTATTTGGATTATTAATACTAAAGAAAAAATAGGTATCATAGTATTCCTCGGTGCCTTTTCCTACTAGATTGTTGCTATTAGTTTCCTTTGCATTCCTCTTAGTTGTGTTAATGCTATATCTATTATTAGTAGGGTTAGAAGATTGACTAGTATTAATTGTCATAACAGAGACTGGTTTGACAATTACTACCTGCTCTGTCTCTTCAGGTTTAGGAGTTTAATCCTCATTGGGATAAATCTCCTTCTCTTTCACCGATGAGCTCTTACTAAGGTTTCCTAGTTCGTGAATTTTCCTAGTCGTAGTGTTATAAGGCTCTTGATAATAAGGATAAGAATTGCTAGAGTTTGTTTCTCGTGAAATTTCACATTGTAAAACCTTAGCTTTCATATCACTAATCTCTTGAGCCTCATCAAGTTTCTTAGAAATATCATTTATCCAAAATAGTTGTTCCTCTCCTGTTTTCCTAATAGTTTCAGCTTATTGGTCAAGGTGCCACTAAGTCTTAGATAAAATTGCTTGAAAGGCTCTAGTCATCCATGCGATTCTTTCTTGCTCGTACTCCTAGAAAGGATCAGGTTCCTCCCTTCCTGGCGTTGTATAGGTGAATTCCGCGCTCATAACAACAGTAAAAATAAATGAAAAATAAGCAATTTGAATAACTTATTTGGAAATATCAACAATCCCCAGCAACAGCGCCAAAAAATTGATGGTTGGATTAGGCAAGTAGAGTATCGTATCCATAAGGATTGTCGTTTCGTCCAAACAATTCACGTTACTTATTTTAAGTAGACTATACAAGTGATGAGTTCGTTAGGACGTTCTAACCGAGTCAGTTGTCAAGCTGCACCTACTAATCGCACGGTGATCCTTACGTGCGGGGTTTATACTATCTCGGTTGATCAGGGTCTATCCCTTCGATGACTAACTGCACCCTCTAATCACATGGTGGTCTTTACGTGTGTGATATTGCTAATTCAAAGGTAATTGGAACATATACTTAAATTGGTGTTCCTAGGTTTCTAAAGGCAATGAAGACCAATGATCCCGAAGGTCTTCCTATATATGAATCATAACACACCCTCCTTCTCCCCTTGGTAGTTCAACAAACGGGAAGCCTTATAAGTGTCTACCTCACCAAGAGGACGAGGATAATGGTCATACTAGGACCGGTTCACTTCCCTTGGTACTTGTTTCCCTAATTAATAACTAGTTACATCCTAGTTTCAACAAATTTTACTCAATATTAGTAAGGTTACCTCCTAAGTACTAACTACTAGGGTAAACTCGCTTTCGATATCTTTCGTCTAGTTATTAACTCCTTACTTCCTAAATAGGTAGATATAAATATCAAGATATAAGAATCAATATTAGGCCCCGTCACAAAAGTACCTAATCTAGGGTTGCACTTCGTTGGATAAACTAATCCTGCTAAACTTAGTAGCGAACTGAAAATATACTAAAATAAAGGACATTAATTTAAATAATTATCCAACAAAACAAATAGAGGTTCATCTTAAAACCCTTGCCTATAAACATCTAGTTACACATGATAACTAAGACAAAATACAAAAAGATAAAAATATACCCTAGAAAACATAAGGAGAAGATAGAACTCCTCTTGAAGCTCCTAGAATCGCCTTCCTCTTGAACTGCTCCAGTTCTGAACGATGAATGAGGAAGGTGGAATTCATAGGGAAAGTTTCCACCTAACTTGAGCTAAAAAACATAGGCTTATAGGGGCAAGAAAGTCACAAAAAGTGACTTTTTTCACAAGTCACGGGACGCCTAGCGCCCCAGACCATGCACCAGGCGCATGTGCCTTGAAGATCTGGGCACTTTGTGAACCCTGCATGAGCCTGTGTGCTTTTGATTCACTTCTCAGCGCCTAGCTTCCCTTCTGGTGTGCCTGCGCGATTTAGTGCTTTTTCGATGCTGAAATGCCTGTGTTCTTCGCCTCTTGAGGTGTTTTCTTCAATGTAAAATGTTTTGGATCTTGGGAACATAATTCCTCCCTTTGCAAAGTCTTACGAGGCCTCTTGAATCTTCATTCTTCATCTTCCCAAGGACCACATAAATCTTCAGATGTCTTGCTTTCCCTGATTTGCTTGATTTCTTCGTGAATTACATGAAGAACACCCTAAAATTGCTATATTTCGGGAAGAATAAAACTACAAACTCAAATATATATAAAAAAATACATCCCAAAATCATAGACAATTCATAACTTCCGCCAAATGCCTTGCTAAAACTTTGGTGAATAATTTGTATAAACAGCCTAGCAATGGAATAAGGTGGTAATCCTTCATTGCCAATGGAGATGAAACTTTCGGTATCAATGCAACCAAATATGCCAACATTCCTTTTGGTATAACCTCATTAGCATGAAATATATCGAACAAAATCCTCACCTCATCCTTAATAAATACCAAAACTCCGCAAAAGCAAAATTAGAACCATCCGACTCCGGACTTTTGTTCCCATCATTATCCCTAAACACTGCCTCAATTTCCAACATAGAAAAAGGTGCAATCAAGGCATCATTTTCCTCATTGGAAAGCCTATCAAACAGAACCTCATCCAACTTAGGCCTCTCCCATGTATTAGCTTCCACGTGATTATTAAGAAACTCCACGACCGCCTTCCGGAAATCAAACAATGATGTAACCCACCCATCATTCACCCTTAGAGTCTTCAAAGAGTTTCTTGAACCTCTTGATTTAACACAATTATTTATGATTTTTTTTTTATAATTTGCATCCCCTTCCTTAAGCCATTTAGATCGTAACATTTGCACCACCTTTGCAACTTTAGCCTTAAAAAGCCTCCATAGCTAGGGGTGTAACGGTTCGGTTTGGATTGATTTTCAGTCAAAAAAATATCCGAACCGATGAAACCTTCATCAGTTTGGATTGGTTTGGTTGATCGGTTTGTTTAATAATACAATTAAAAAAAATCATCATATTCTCACAAAATATTTCATAGAACTTCGTATAATTGTATTTCATATTTTGTTTTTTCATGTTATCTATTTTTCAAACAACTTTTTATCCTTCATTCATTCATCTATCATTCTTCAAAAAAACATTGGTTTTGTCCATGAGGTAGGATAATATTAGTAAAATAAGGAGTGTGGTTATCATCGGATTGGTTCATCGGTTTCACGGATCTCGAAATGAAAAACCATGAACCAAACCAAACTAGATTGGTTCGGATTGATTTCAAACCGAACCAAACAAGGTCGGATATTTTTTCGGTTTGGTTCGGTTTGGACTTTCGATTTCGTTCGTTTTGTCCGAACCACTTACACCCCTATCCATAGCTCACAAAACTTATCTTTACGACCTAGAATTTCCAAGTCAGTAAACCCACTTTCCTCCCCCTTTTCATCAAGTCCCTTAATATCCTCCATCAACTTCTCCACCCTCTCTTCCATCCCTCTCTAAACCTCCTTATTCCAATCTTTGATCTTGAGCTCTTTTAATTTTTCTTTCAATACCAAATTCATCCAACCACTCACATTTTGCCCCCTCCAAGCCTCTTCCACCTAGGGGTCTTCATGGTGCATAAACTGCATTGGAACTGAACCACATTAATGGTTCGGTTCAGTTTTTAAAACCACTTTAAAAAAAACAGATTTATTTTTAAAAACAATTCAATTCAATTTTAAAACCGGTTCAAAACCGGTTTAATATGTTTGAACCTTATTTTATATTAAAGCAGTTTTGAGTTTTTTATCGAGAGATTTTTACGTATCATATATATTTTTTGTGCATTTTTTTCCTCCAGATTTTTATAGTGGGGTGGTGGCTATCACTTATCAATTAATTTAAATAGTCTTTTAAATGAAAACTTATCTAACAAAGTGTTGAACCCTGGCCGCTATGGGGTGGCGGTTGTCACTCATCAATTAATTTAAATTGTCTTTTAAATAAAAAATTATCTAACAAAGTGTTGAACCCATGACCTTTAACATTATGCAACATCAAATTACCACTGTACCAATATGAGTTGCAACATCAAATTACCACCGTACCAATATGAGTTACATGTACATATTTATTTCTATATATTTAAATATGTTTTATCTATAAATTTTTTTATTTTTATTTTTTATTTTTTTTACAAGAAATTTATAATTTTTCTTTTAATTAAATTTTGGTTAAACATTTGTAAAAGAAAATAATAAAGAGTTAAAAAATAAGTTAAGACTGGTTTTTAAATGAAGTTTGGTAACTGAATTGGTTTAAATTTATGGTTCAGTTCATAAACCATTTAATATAGTTCTGTTTTTTTTTTTTTTTTCTTTTT
>Ga0228711_1010039_pt1 | contig 12592 bp, 9 predicted proteins | sample MedpolnodulmetaG_2_FD_177996 | JGI IMG/M metagenome (GOLD analysis project Ga0228711, IMG submission 177996) | Root nodule microbial communities from Medicago polymorpha collected in Santa Monica, California, United States - brown nodules | ecosystem: Host-associated > Plants > Roots > Nodule...
TAATTTTTTTTGTTGAGAATAGTAACTTGATAAAGGTAAGGTGTGATGGAATTGAGTTCTTAAGATGAGTGAAGAAAATTTCCATAGTCTTTCTAGTAAGGGTCTGTTTGAATTGGTTTATTTGAGCTTGTCTATTGAACTGTTTGGGAGAGCCTATAGAACATTTTATAACATGTCCATAAGTTGTTTGAAGCTTATTTGCATAAGCTCTCCATAATAGCAAATTGAAAACAGCTTAAAGTTTACATATGGTAGTTTTTGTTACAAAAAAAAAGTTTGTGCATAAGCATCTATATGATAAGTACTTATGCTATAAGTGCTTAATTAAGTTTCTTATCCAAACAGGGCCTAAATGAATTTTTGTAATTCACCATTCTAAAAACAAATGGAAGAGCTAGGCTTTATACTACAGTATTTTCCCCTTCAAATCGTCAGTTTTTATGAAAAAGCTTTTCTCATCGATGATACGTCATTGCAGATATGATTGGCTGGCAAAGAAGACCCTTGTAAGTGGATACTTTTTGTGGGCAATGTTAGCATATGGCTTTGGTGAGAATCAACTTATTGACTCAATAATTATACTTTTTTGTTTACAAACTATATCATAACCAAAACATTAAGATGCATTTTTTGTTGACTTAGAAGTTGCATGATGATTGATTGAGCAAATACATACTTTTTTCCTAATTTTTTAGGTCTTCTAATCACGTACGTGGCGCTAAACTTGATGGACGGGCATGGACAACCAGCACTGCTATACATTGTTCCATTTACTCTAGGTAGTTTTTGCGAAACAGATCATTATTTATAATAATTTTTTATCAAGGAAAAAAACCCAATTGCCTAAAAAGAAGTGTTCTAAAAACCAAACTGAACCGGGAACCAGCCAGTTTGCTGGTTGGTTTGGTCCCTGTTACCATGCAGTCTGGTTGAACAAGGTTTGAACTGCAATTGGTTTAGCCAATTTTCATTTTTATTTATGTATTCATATGTCATCCGGTTAAACCGTGGTTGAACTGATCGAACCATAATCTAGAGGTCTTACTGGTTCGATCGCTGATCCTGTTTTTAAAACAGTGTTCAGGATGTTGCTGAACAATTTGGTAGTTAAATTGGTTATAGTAGGGTGCTCATAGTTTTATGCATTAATGTAGGGACCATTATTACATTGGCACAAAAGCGAGGAGAACTAAAGATTTTGTGGAAGAGCGGCGAACCAGAAAGATTCTGCCCTCATATCAGACTCCATAACAGTGGAGAATCAAGCCCTGAATGATATGGTCATTTCAACCTATTTTGATATGTTCTATTTATGTAAATACATGGCTGATCTTTTGGGGATCGGAAACAACACTTCCAAAGGCTTAGCAGAGTTTTATGAAATAGTTTAGATTCAATATAATGTCTATTCGGAAAGTTCTACAAATCGATTATTACTGTGAAATGTGCAGCAGCGGGGTTTAGTCTCGGTGTTTTTACTCTTGATTAAATATCAATTTGTAAAATTAAGTTTAATTAAAAGAAATTGCTCCAACATAATTATGTTTGAATAACTTCTCTCAAATTCATCTTTCATCCAAGCATCTACAAATCGATAATTACATGTTAAATGTGCAGCCGTGTTTAGTCTCTGTGTCATTCCTTTTGATTAAAGTTCATTTTGCAAAATTAAGTTTGATCAAAATGAATTTTGCTCTAACGTAATTATGTTTTGATAACTTTTTTCAAAAGTATGTTTGACAAAATATAATCTGTTTGGATGAAACTTATCAAAATATATTTGAACGTATAATTACCAAAAATCATATGATTTTTATAATATAGTATAAGTATTGGGTGGAATGGTAAATGAAAATCTCAAATGACAAAAGGAGAATGAAAAAGTATGGAATGTTTCAATAGGCACCTCAATTTTGTTCCTTATTGGGTCGTAACCCTTAATCGGCTATTTTTGGAATTCTGCTCTTTACCCAAACGGTTTTGCTCATTTCCAAAGTAAATGTTCAAAATACCCCTACGCATGTTAACACGCAAAAAAAAAAAACACATTAAAACCCAGCGTGAGTTAACTCACGCTGGTTTTGTTTCATCCATCTTTTCATGTAAATCCTTATCTTACCACAACATTTATCACCCAAGAGGCTCCTACTTTTCATTTCATTTCAATATATGAACAAAGTTGTCAGAACAATTAATATCTCAGTCAACCTCCATAAAGAGAAATAATACTTCCATTGTTGTTGTTAGCAAATTAATTCTCAATATATGTGCTGCTGCAATCTTACTAGCCAAGTTCAAGACAAGGATAAATTAATAGGGTTGCTATAAAAGCATTCCCATACGACATCTTTTTAAAAGCCTTTTTAATTCCTTCTGATATATAATGGATATACTCAAAGGTAGCACATGTATAATAACAAACTATAAGGTTCAGTGTGAATTGTGAATTTTAGGGGAAAGGAAACCAGCGTGAGTTAACTCATGCTGGGTTTCAATGTGTTTTTTTCGGCGTGACTTAGTGAGTTAACTCACGCAACATGTGTTAACTCACGTTTCCATTTACACTAGCGTGAGTTAATATGTGTAGGAATATTTTGGACATTTACTTTGGGAATGAGCAAAACCGTTTGGGTAAAGAGTAGAATTCCTATTTTTGTGTGTAAAACTTGATGGGTTGTAATTTCTGATCGATTTTTTTCCAGGCAAATGAATTGAGATACATATTGTGCAACCCTCAAAAGTATCAGAACCTTGTTTTCTTTTTTCGTGTACGTTCAAAGTCAATTTTGGTTGGTATAGGCTAGTATGTTAGGTGAAGCATCATAAGTTGGAAAAGTCAAATTTGGTTAAGCTAATGGACTTTAGGTTAATATGGTGCCAGATGAAATGTTTTATTGCTTCTCTTTTAAAATTAGTGATTTTGTATGACTATCTGCAATATTCACATAATATATTTGATCATATCTTTTATAATAAAAATAAATGTTAACATATAAGATGTTGAATTTATCTATGAATAATGAATAATAAAAAAATATCATCTTTTTATAATATTTGCTAATATATAATTAAAGATGTATGTCAAAATTGTACGTTGATTTATTGTAAATAAGTCAACTATAACTATATCACTTATTTTGGGACATTTGTCTATTGGAAAGTACTTCTACTCCAAATATATTTTGTCAACTTAAAACTAAACATGCACTAAAAAATCAGTGTTACTTGTCCAGGGGAGTATCATATGATGAATGGAGTTTTATGCCTACCATTGCAATCCATCTATTACGTTACTGGATTATGAGTATAGAATAATGTTAAACTCAAACAAAATATAGTGTTGAGTATTATTTTACCAAAGCTGGTTATGAAAGCTGGCAGCTTATCTATCAGTCGGTATAAACTTGTGCTTCGGTTATATCAATGACACAATAGTAGTTGGGTATAGTAAAAAGGCTCGCAATGTGACGAATCAATATTTGAATTTCCTAAATTCAAATTGTAAGAGGTGTTTATGTTTAGATATAGACACAAGTGATAGATTAGTGAAATCCATTTTAATAAATGAACCTCACTAATGGGTTAGACATTAAATGAAGGTTAGATAAATGAATCAAACCCGGATTTCAAATCATACCACAAACGATTATGATCTGCGAAAATCACAAGATAGTCTGTAACATGACACCGCAGCAACCACAATACAAGGAGAGCAACACACACATAGGACTGCAATGTCTCAAGATTCTTACTAAATTGTTCTAAATTTTTTAGAGGATATAGAATGATAGAAAGTTGGTGATGATGGAGAGCCAGGATTTGAAAGGAGAGTGCAGGATTTGAAAGGAAATTGTGATTTTTGAAGAGTTGCTTCTGATGTGTAACATTAAATATATGCAGTATGTCACAATGGCTGCAATCTGCAATGCTTTAAATAACTGCTAGTAAAACCAATTAACTAAAAGCTTGGATGAAATTGCTTGATGAGTTCTATCAAAGGGGCGGACTTAGATGTTAGCCGAGTTCGATATTTGGTAATGAAACAGTTCACACCTAAATTCTATATTTTAAAAATCAAATCTAATCAAGTGGTTGAACCGAGAACTCACCAGTTCGTCATTTGGTTTGAACCTAGTTGATTGAATCAACATCAAACCGGTTCAACCGTAGTTGATTTAGCTGGTTTTAACTTTTTTTTTAATTTTTTTTAATTTTTTTATTTGTCATTTGGTTCAATCGTGGTTGAACCGATTGAACCATAACCCAAAGGTCTCACTAGTTCAATCACCGGTAAGTTGTTAAAACATTTGCTACTTTAGATATCTCCCCAATTGAATACAAATGAATCTCAGAATACTTTTCTGCTATGACAGTGGGTAGAAACCAAAAAAAGTAAGATTTACTGCAATTGCATACAGTTTAAAAACACGAGTAGAACAATATTTACTATGGCATATAAAAATGTAAATGTTTATATTCTTTTTCAAAACCTATGATCGTGTTACATTTCTGTACAAGTTACAACTCAGCAGCTAGTTGGATCCCAAAAAACAGATCACATAACAAAACCAATTATCTAAAGAAATGAAAACAGCCGGAAATTTAAGTTGTAATCTATCTTCAAACATTCCAATGATCAGAAAGTTTGATCCTGTTCCAAATAGTGTGTATGCATGCATATTCAGTAATCAAAGATGTGATAATTACTATCTCTAAACAATATTATCTGACACATTCCACCTGCATGGTTAAATCTTTTATTCCAGCATTGTGCAATAGATGTGAAACCTGAGATTTTACCGATATCTTGTCGGTATCGGTTGCGACATGTAGATGCAGTGTCCCTACTACATCTGTGTTTGTGAAGCTCCATGAATGGAATTTTTGTATGCCATAAACACCCTTTATCTTCAAAACATTGGATAAGGAATCTTTCAGATCATGCTCATGTGCCCTTGGAACTCTTTGGAGCAAAACTTCGGCCGAGTTTTTGAGTAAAGGAATCACAGAGGATACAATTAAAACTGAAATGAAAATTGAGCAGGCTGGATCAGCAACAAGCCATCCCTTGTATTTGATTAATAGTGTTGATATAACAACACCAACACTCCCTAATGTGTCTGCAAGAACATGTAAGAATATTCCTTCCATATTGTGATCGATGTGGCGATGACTGTGCTTTTTGTTAACAGGTGACGCATCATGATTATGATTGTCAGCATCATGATTATGACGGTGATGATGATCATGGTGCTGATGGTCATGGTGATTGTGATCATGACAATCACTATGGTCATGATGGTCGACATGGTGATTATGATCATGATGGTCATGGTCATGGTGACTGGTGTGGTGAGCATGTTCATGGTGGTCATGGTGACCGGTGTGGTGAGCATGTTCATGGTGGTCATGGTGATCGTGAGGGTGCTCATGGTGGTCACGCTTCCCGGTGTGGTGATGATGGTCATGAGCATGCTCATGATGGTCATGCTGTCGGGCATCATCATTATGATGCTTAAAGCTCTGAATGCTGTGAGTATCGGCAAGAAACTCAACTTTCCTCTCATGACTAGAGTGATTGTGATGTCCATGATCACCGGAACATGAATTATCTTGGCAATCACTGGAAACTGAAATGAATTCTTGGTTGCTTTCATGTCTTTCATGATGATGGTGGGAGTTGTGGTTATGTGACTCCGAGTGTGAGTGTGAATGTGAGCATGATCCACCAGACATTCCATGAGCATGATGATGCTCCTCGTGAAAGAATATCAAACCAATGACATTCACTACAAGCCCACCTACCGAAACAACCAACAAACTATTAGTCGAAATCTCTTGAGGATCCAATATTCTCTCAAACGACTCAACCACTATCAATGCTCCAACAAGAACCAGAAAAACAGCATTAGTATATCCCGACAGAACCTCAAATCTACCCCGACCATAGTTATAGTGATTATTCGCAGGTAAACGGGATATATACGAAGCATACAACCCAATTGCCAAAGCAGCACAATCAAACAACATATGACACGCATCTGATATCAGCCCGAGACTATTGCTCATAAACCCAGCAACAAACTCCACAACCATATACCCGGCATTGATCAAAAGAAAAAGCGCAATTTTCCTCGACTTCCTCTCACTCAATATATGTCTAATAGGCTTCATAACCATTTCACTTAAAAACTGCGAAGACTCGTCTTCAAAACCAATACCATTGGAATCAAAAGGATCCAAATCTGTAACAGCCACATAGAGCAATAAACCACAAATCAACAAACCCCAAAGCGAAATATTAGGATAATAAAAAAGCTCCAATATCAAAGTACACATAAACATCACCAAAAACTCTCTTTTCGAGTCTTTAAAACTCAACAAATCATCACCACCACCAGCACTACTAAAATAATTCTCACTCAAAAGCACACCGAAAACAACAGTATTCGCCAACGGCCAAACCAAACTCCCGAACGCAACACTATCTTCCCCACTTTCATAAACAAAAAAACTAATCACAGCAGGAACAAATAGCACAATTGTAGTGAAAAATAGCGTAATCAACCGAACCCGTTTCCGATCCAATTGCTTAAAACTCCCATAATCATCAACCGAAACACATTGTTCATAACAAGCAAGAAAACCAGACAAAAACGGTAGCAACAATTGCCAAACCTTAACACACTTATCAACCCCATTTCCACCAAATGGAAAACACTCTATCCTATCCCATCCAAATGACAACATAAACAAACCCAAAAACAACGACAAAAACCCGCGAATTTCAACCCAACCGAAACCATTTCTCCGATTTCTTTGAAACCGACGAGCTGCCACGGTTCCCATAAACTCCGCGATAATCATCGCAGCAGTACCGCAATATCTCAAAGCCGAAAACCGTAACAGAAAAACCAAAGCCAGTAAAATCGACTTGCATATCAAAATTCTCTGCTGTGAGTGTGTAATTGATGAAAAACTAAAAAGTGATAATTTTTGTTTGGATTTAACAAAAGGGTGTTTGGAAGATGAGAATGAAAAGAGAGAGAAAGTGAGAGTAAGGAAAAATGAGAGAAGTGAAACAAGGAAGGAAAAAGGGAAGAGAGAAAAAGAAGGTGAAGAAGAACGAAGGAAAGGGAAAAGGGAATAGAGAGAACGGAGAGAGAAGAGAAGGAGGAAGATGAAGGAAATTGATTTTGAATTGGATTTAGGGTTAGGGTTTGATTTGAAGGAGAAAGATGAAGATGATGAAAGACGGTGTTTTGATTTGGAAGGGGTTGGTGTTGGGGTTAGGGTTGGGGTGGAATAAAGGAAGGTGGAATTAGGGTTAGGGTTTGATGTGGTGGTGCGTGGTGGAACGGAGAGACGGTGGGGGCGGTGTTGCCGGTGGTGGTGGAAATCGGTCATGGTGGAAAAAAAATGATGAAGAATAATCAATACACTGACAGTGTTTGTTTGTTTTGAAGACTGTGCTAAATTTCAGATGTGATGTAATATATGTTATGTTTACTGATACACTCGGTCAACCGTTTCATTCATGAACCCCCTCCGTCCCAAAATGTAGTAAATAAATTTATACAAAATACATCAACTTTTGTTGACTCGTTATTGTTTACATTTTAGGATGAAGGGAGTAACTCAATACACAATTTTGAATATTTTGATACTGAATACACAATTCTGATTAATTACATGGAAATGTTTTTATTTTTTTTTAATGATAGACAAGAGTTTTAACATTTCATAAAATAGAGAATATTACAAACAGATAGTGTTAACATTGAAGGGATATTCTCCAACAATTTTGAAGAAACAATACCAGGAGAAATAATTTACTAAATCATGATTTGCAATACACATAACCTTTGTAGACAAGTGTGAGAATTTAAGTCAAATTACATAACCTAACAACCAAGCCAAATTACATAATATGGGAAATGTTAATGAGTGATTAAGAGGATAAAAATATAAATATTTAGGAAATTATGAAAAGTGATGAATATAACCTTTTAAAAATTAAAATATTGTTGAATTTAATGTAATTATCCTACTTTTGGTTTTATTAACAAATGTTCTTACGCACTTGTTACCATAACCCTAATAATATATAGGTCTTGTTAACGAGTGTCTCTGGAAAAAAATTTAAACATTCTAAAATAAGCAATTATTTTTTTAAATGTTAAATGTTTCGATTTTCAATGCATTGATTACACGCTTTTTCATTCACTCGTTAACATTTCCCATAATATATTTAATTATTTATAATAAAAATTTGATATTTTGCAAATATCCATTGAGACAAATTGAATATCATTTTATATGCTAATATGGTATTTATTTATTAGTTAAAATAAGGATAACGTTAAAGAGTGCCTTTGGATAAGGTGACAAAGTTATATTGAGAAATGGTAAAAAGTAGTTAGGTCAACTTGTAAAAAATTTAAAAATTATTATTTCCAATGTAAAGCTACTAATTATAGTTACCTTAACAAGTGCCCTTAAGGGCAAGGACACTTGTTAGCAATACCCAATAAGGTGACAAAAAGAGAAATATTATATTGAAAAATGGTAAAAAGTGGTCAAGTCAACTTCTAAAAAGTTTAAAAATTGTTAAGTGATGTAAATAGTACACATTGTTAAATTATGACATATACACCATCCGGGTACTATTATAAACAAAAATCTACATTTTAAATTCATTCAATTAATGATGTATATCGTCATTATTATAGTGAGCGAATGATGTATATTTAAAACAGGGGAAGTATGACATATACCCAACAGTCATGCTATATATCCCGAGGAAAAAATTCACGAAGCGGTCGCAAAACACCATTCAACCAATTAAACTCGTTCCTTTTCAGAAATCACGGGAGGTTTTGCTTTGATCTTTTATTTTATAAAGCGGTGCTCAAATAGTTGTAAAATCCAAAGGATATAATTTTGCCAACTCACTCGCGAATTCATTCATGAACAAGGTTTCGCTAAGTCTAGCATTTTCCTATATTCAAATGTTGATTTTTGCTTAAAATAGTGACCTGATGGTGTATATTTAAAACGGAGGAAGTATGTGTTAAGTTTTACACATATATTCAATTATGTATCATTTTTTTAAGGGAAACAATTGAACTCATTTTATTATCTAGTAAGTCGTTAATACAAAGCGGTGCATCAAGAAATAATTGGAGTTAGCTTTTAACGGGGTTGCATGTGCTAGTTCATGAACAACCACATTTGCTTACCTCAGACTGAAGTCTCTCTTATAGTTTGTAAAAAGAGTGTTAACAGCTGCATAGAATGAGGTATGATGCAGTCAAAGTCGTTATTATTATTGTTATTGTCATTGAAAGCATCAACGACAATCTTCGAATCCAAGAAAAATTAATATTATCAAATCCTAACTCAGTCACCCACTGCAACGCTTGACAAAGACATAATGCTTCACCAAAATCCACTGAGAATAATGGGGAAAGCCATATGGTTTTTGCAAGGACAAAACACCTGTCGACGTCTCAAAGGAATATGTCGATACCAAGCTTATTGAATGATGTATTTCAAGATAATATTTATTGATTAACGTGAAAAACAATATTGCATGCAAAATAACTTTACGGCCTCATCATATAATATTTAAATTAAACTTGCTTTTTTTAGGGTTACCATGATATGGTACGAAGTTTTCACCACCTCTTAGCAGTGAGTTCTCTCCTCTCAGACGAATTTCATACGCATGAGTGAGGATCAAATCTCTACCACATGCCTAATGGGTTAAATTCCATTACCACTTCAATCCTCTATAGGTAAACCAAACTTGTTTTACTGGTCAAAATAATATATACACACACATAAGATTATTTTATTGTGTATTTGAATAAAAACAAAAAAAAATATTAACTTGCCTTAAAAAAACATTTAACTTTAAATGTGTGCACCGTTCTTTAGTAGGGTATCATTTGCACAAAACATCAGATATAATCATTTAAGTGTGTAGAAACATAATGAGTGGCAGTAATGAATAACAGAGTTTTCCCTTAAGAGATTTGAGACTGATGCATTTTCGGGGCTGAGTTCGAAACAAAGACATTTAGTTAAGTAGAAATCTTTTATCATCTTATCTAATTGATCTTGGATTAAATTTATGCGACATTTATAACACTTAAATTAAATGTATTGAAATTGAAAAATTATTTGTAGTGTCTCTTTTGTTACTAATTTATTGGACTAAATTGACCAACACATAACACATTCAAGATCTAAACTATATAAAAATTGATTTGAAGACCCAAATATCCAATAAAAGATATATATATATATATATATATATATATATATATATATATATATACACGAGTTAGGATTCGTTGACACCAAATCTTGACCGTTTAAATCTTTAATTGAACGGCTAACAATTCATCTACATGATAACTAGAGTGGACTCCCCCTGCACTCACGTGTTGTAGGTTTTTCTTTCATCTTTCATGGTTTTGATAAAATCGAAAACCATTCAATTAAATTAGCAACGGACTTTCTGTATGGTCATCGTGCACTTTTAGTGAATAATTAATAGCATTTAGATTAAACCAATTTAATGGATGAGATTTGTTGTCAACGAATTCCTTGAAACCTGGTGTCAACATATCCTAACTATATATATATATATATATATACTCCCTCCGTCTTAAATTATAAGCAAAAAAATCTCATTTTCCCTGTCCCAAAATATAAGCAAAAAGACCAACTTTTATGCTATTATTATTATGTTTTTTTCAAAAAAATAATCTTTTCCAAAGTAAAATTAAATGCAAATTACATTGAATTTGTTCTCCTTTTTATTTTCTCCATAATCATTACTCCCTCCGTCCCTCAATAGATAACCTATTTGACAATATACATTATTAACTTGACATACTTTGACTATATTTTTCTACTAATTCACAAAGATAAATAATATCATGTAAGATGTTGTTGGATTCGTCTCGATGAATATTTTTAAAATATTAAATTTTCATAATTTTTTTTACTAGAGAATTGAAGATATCAAAGATAAAACATATGCATTGGTACATGTGTCGGAGTCAACTATGTCATCTATTGAGGGACGGAGGGAGTATCCAATAAAAATTGTTCTTACATCTTTTTATGAAACGTATTCCAAGAAGAATACAAAAAATTATAACTCAAACTACTATGTTTTAGTTTTCTTAATAAGTGTGAATTTGCGTTTTTTTGCTTATAAATTGGGATGGAGGAAGTATATATTTGCAATTTCTATACATTTAAGAATCAATCCATGTGAGAGCGAGTTATACTTCGAGGAACCAATATGGTAGTGTATCTCTTTTTTTTTTAAGAAAATTTTGTGTGCATTTGAAAATGGTCATTCTCAAAATGAGTTTAAAAAAACAATTTTGATTTTAGGGTTGAATAATGTTTTCTCCATGTCATTCGAGATAGTTTTGATCTATCGTCCTATAATAACAAAATTTGAGATTCCCTCTGTCATTTGAATGTTTTTTGATTTTGGATCCTAATGAGTTCTGACTGTGCAAAATGGATGATGACATGTTGATTAGATAATTATTTTTCTTTATTATTACGTATCTTTTATATCATTAAATAAATTAAAAATTATACAAAACAATAAATAAAACAAAAATCAATACTATATAAAAAATCTGGATTTTTTTCACAAAATTCTCTCTCTCTCTCTCTCTCTCTCTCTCTCTCTCTCTCTCTCTCTCTCCCCCCTCTCTTCTCCCTATTCTCTTTACACATTCAACACAAAATGTTTTTCAAAACCCATAAACTCATCAATGTCGATAAGTTTGTACAAATCACGGAAATTCTAATTAAAGCTTAACTATATCTAGGAGTGATGAAAGGAACAATCTTTTTGATGGAAAATTTGAAAGAAAAAAGTTAGACCCAAATGCTTAATTTCTCATCTATTTCCCTATAAACCCTAATTCTGTGATTGGGATGAAAAAACAGAAAAAGGTCACAAAATAAAATGGTGTAAGGTGAAGTAGCAGAGTTGTTTGTTGTTGTACCTGTTGTTGGAACTTGGAATTCAAGATTCAGAAAAGAAGGGGGAGAGTTTGGTATTGGTATTGGCTATGAATTTGTTGATGAAGGTGAAGATTGATGGTGAAGATTTGTTTTGATTTTGTTTTAGGTGTTTTAATTCAATTATAATATATTTTTGCTTTTTTAAATAATTGTTAATTAATAAAAAATGCATATGGAAAAAATAAATGGAAAGACATAGAAAATGCAAAGTAAGTGTGACACCTCATTAGTAATACATAAGCATAATTACACAGTTAAATGTCATCTGGATTCAATCAAAGAATTTTCAAACGACATGGGAGAATCTCAAACTTTTGGTTTTACGAGGGGTAAAACTATACTTACTTGTCCCCGTGAGCTTAACTCAGTTGGTAGGACATTGCATAATTTATGCAGAGGCTGTTGGAACAAGGGTGTTTCACAAGTCACCTATTGAGTTTTGACAATAACAAGGTATTAAAAATAATCAATTGGATATGCTAAACAATTTGTTCAAGTGTGCAGGATCCATAATCAAAGTACT
>Ga0228711_1010042_pt1 | contig 12588 bp, 6 predicted proteins | sample MedpolnodulmetaG_2_FD_177996 | JGI IMG/M metagenome (GOLD analysis project Ga0228711, IMG submission 177996) | Root nodule microbial communities from Medicago polymorpha collected in Santa Monica, California, United States - brown nodules | ecosystem: Host-associated > Plants > Roots > Nodule...
GGGGTTATTAGTTAATGTGATACTAATGGTCATTTTACAACCACTCCCAAGGGAATTTGAACTCAGCAACTTGAGATTACAATGCTAAGCTCTTACCACTTAGCTAGCACCTCAAGTGTAGTTCAAATACAATTGAAATCATAATATCAAAAAATGTGTGTGACAAAAAACTATATTGAAAACTTTTTTAAAATACATCTGAGAGCTAATAAATACAAACCTCCATCCTGCTCATTGGCCGTCTTGAACGGACTTCCTTAATAGCATCTACAGTACTGCTAGTTGATGGTTCTGCATCCAACAAATAAACAGGTAAGATAAGAGATTCACACAGAAAAAAATTCTAATGGAAACCATGCAGAAGAAATAATTAAGAAATTAGATACTTGGACCATGCCTTTGTTTTTAGAAGATGATTCATTGCTATAGCCTAATTCATGCACAGATCTCCATGCATCCTGAGTAAAGAGTCAAGTTTTAAATATGTTCACTATTTAACAGTGAAATTTTATCAAAATGGAACCAATGATATGCATTGTTGATTTTACCTTACCGAAGTAATCATTTACAGGGTCATAAAATGATTCACCAACCTCATCCTCGGGAGGTTGCAGAACATTGTGAAAAAAGATGTTTATGGAATCAAAGTAAAACTGAGGACGTGGAGAATTGTGATCTCCCTCAAATTTAATTATGTTTTTGTCTCCCTGCAAAGCACAGAAACCCATCTTAAAGATCCGTAATACAGGGCATATAAAACAGTGAATGAATTAGCACAATAGAAATATCTAGAGGAACTTTAAGCAACTTTAAACATCTAGAGGACATATTTTATAATTTCGAAGGCATGCTCTAAAGGCCTACAAAATATGATGAGGACTTAGACTAGCCCAGCAGAACAAGAAGTTGACAATTGTAAATCAGATAGTAATTATTTTTATAGAAAAAGGAACTCTTGTCGAGACACTTACCATGTAAGCCTCAAATATACGATCAGAGTGATGGGGTTGTATAAAATCATCGTCAATGGCATGCCCTAATAGAGCTGGAACAAAACAAGATTTTGCTACCTACAATGCAAACAAATAATGAAAGAATATGATAGGCAATACAAAAAATTGAAAAACCAAAAGCAATATATGATTAACAGGAAAACAGAACAAAACAAAAAGAAATATTATTTGTTTCTTTTGATTTTCTGCTTTGCATCATCTGGACAAGATCAGATTAGAACAAAAAAATCAGGACCAAATCGGATCTTTCAAACACATGTGGCATGTGACTCATACTGTAGCGTAGGGAAAACAGTGAAGGTTTTTGAGTATTTGCTTAAGTCGAGGGATTTTACCAGTTAGGAAACAACAAGGACAAGCAGAAGATGCAAGACCTTTCCCCATCACCACCAAAAGTATACTTTGAAATAATGAACCATTTGAATCAAACTAACATACTCAATTATTAACTAGCAAAGGTTTCACTACTAATTATAATTGCAACTCATCGAGTAATTGTACAAGAAAATCAGCACAGGTTTGTGGGGAATATATTATGAATTACTGAATAAATTACGAATGAACTTGGAGAGTCATATGACTGATTAACTTATAAGTATATAGCCATGCAGGAAAATGAGACACAATGATGCATATACTTCTTCAAGTTCAAGCTAAGAAACATGTTTGTTTAACTAAGCCCGGGCTGGATGGAAACTTTGACTTTTATGCTGAAAAGTAATGAGGAAAAACAAAGGGGCTCTAGCTTATAACCTTTTTATGTTGGACTAATCAATCATTTCATAAAAACGTGCAAGTAATAGTAATTTCTTTAAATAAAGAACCTTTTATCAAAAAAATAATAAACAAATAATAAGAACAATAAAAATAAAGGAAAAACAACCTTAATGGTATTGAGGTCCGTTATGTCAAATTTTGCCTTCTTTTGGATTATTCTTTTCATGTACTGGATTGCATACTTCACCTGTAACAAGAAAAATGAAACAGAATCAGCATAACAGCAAGTACTGGCACCAACAATTTATCTATTACTAAATGGGGAGTCCTTATGGCAATGAAAATTTATTCATATGATAAGAACAAAACAAGTAAAGGCGTTAAATCAGATATTAGCCAGATGATATGAAGTATGTTAATTATTCGGTATAAGATCTATACACAGCATATTTCAGATAAATTGCAACCCTCTCAACAACAATAACAATCTGTTGTAGTAGCAGCAGCGAACATGATAAATTGAAGGTTTGTATAACTAAAGGATTATAGGCAATGAAACCTCCTCTAAAAGCGTAAAGAAACATTGGCATGTCATGAGGTTTCCTACAAGTTATCAGAAGTCCCAACATTCCAAGTGATAAATTAATAGTCTGCTTGACAAACTTATGCAAAGCAAGGCGAGGCAACAACAGCATACTGGTTTAATGTTGCATGCCCCTTGCCATGATAAGAACTTTTATGTGGCGGCAGAATAGTCTTTGTTTTTAAGCACATATTATTGTGGGCAAGGAGTACACAATGGGGAATATTCGACTACAGCATAACAGGATGCCTATGTGTGAGGTTCTGGGGCATCGGGGCCCTTTGGGCAGGGAGGTTGGCAGACCCTCAAATACTGTGATAGACTGGCCAAGAAACAAGAAGAAAGAGATACGACTTTTAATTGAAGAATGCCTAAGACAATATCAAGATGATACTTGTTTCACGAGGCATGCAATCTCTCCTCTCTGCTCTTCCAGGATTATGAGAGATCTGAAGCCCTTTACCCTTCCTTACAATACATTATAGTGTCTCTGCTCCCTCCAATCCTCTTTTTACCATCCACCCTATATTTATTGGCCTAACCACCCAATAAAGTCCTATAGTTAGTAACTGCTCCTGACCAATATGCCTATTTGCTTTTTATCTCTTCTAATGCAGACCTTAACCGGGGGTCTCACAGACTGCAGGTATTTCCATCCTTAGTTGTTACATGGTAATAAGTTTAAGTATGGACAGAAGGGAATTTCATTGGTATTGATATGACGGCTGCAATCAAACTTTTTTGTATCAGGTACACCCCACAGACTCAAGATAGTTCTTATGACCTCACTGTAAAAGGAAATAAAGTATTAAACGAGACTGTAAATTCAACATTTGGAGATATTGTTTCTGTAAAAGGTATTACTATTTTTACCCAAAAAAGTAATACAATATACAAGATACTCACAGTGAACTTTGGAAGACGAACTTTATACGTGTCTACGAGTTCCATCATCAAATCAACCAAATCAGAAAAGGGACTGTCTAAAACCATCCCTGCAATTGAAGGATCCTCCGCTCCATACATCAGGCTGCAAGAATAACATAATCAATGCATGAGGAAAAGCCACTTACATTAGCCAAAGTGGTGGTCTAAATGGCTACATAACCAGAGAGTTCATAATTGAGAGCACTAAAGATGGAGAAAGAGAAACATTAGAATCAGAAGGGAATTAAGATATACATGAGTTTCTATACCAAAAAGAAACATCACCACAAATCTACACAAATGCAGAACTCTTAACTTCTTTCCTAGTTCAAAAATGCATACTTGAATATATGATCAGATTCTTCATCTTCAGGTTTAAGACTAATGATATAAACAATCTAATTCAAGAATGGTAATAGTAGATAACTTTCTTTCACAAGTCATTTCCAACACCACCTAACAGACTTTAATCCATGCACTGTAGTTTCCTATAATAAATAATAGTGAAATCTCAATGGAAGTATCTAACAAATTAGGGACAACTTCCTAGTTCTCAGTCATAATATACTGCAAGGCTGGAAATGAGTCGAGTCGAATCGAACCTGTCTGAGCTCGACTCGACTCGATAAGAATTGGTTCGGCTCGAAACTCGACTCGAGTTCGAAACGAGCCCTTTTTTTAACTCGAGTTCGGCTCGTTTGAAGTTCACGAACAACTCGATTCGGCTCGTTAGGTTCAACTCGTTTGCTCGAATTGCATATTTCAAAAGCTTTTTTTTTTAAGTTTCTTTTTGTCAAAAATATATGTCTTTGACATTTAAATAAAATTATAATTTTAAATAAAACTACTAGTATGGTAGTAGCACATTAAATTTACTACTGTGGCATACACTACCAAATTTACTACTGTAGCAGATACTACCACTATGTTTTACATTGTATTCGTAATGTTGTTCATATATATATACTCCTCCTTTCTAATATCTTCAAAACTCCCCGATGTGGGACAATTTTATGCATATGTTTGTTTAAAAGTCTTGTGAAGGTATTAACTTTTTTTTTTCCTTTCTCTAATATAACAATTACCTTGTTTATTCAAATAGTAATTATTAGAAGAAGCTTGTAATAAATTTCATATATATATATATATCGAGTTGGTTCATGAATCAAACGAGTCGAACTATATTTAGTTCAAGTTCAGCTCATTTATTTAACGAGCTTAATTTTCAACTCAAGTTCGACTCATTTGGTTCGTGAACCAAATTCAACGAACCAATTATCGAATCGAGTATCGAACTATTTTCGAGTTGGTTCGGTTCATTGCCAGCCCTATGCAGAACTGATAAGTTGTAAACAAACTACACATCATTGCTACAGTGCCACATAAGCCATGTGCAAGAGCAAAACTTCCCTAAAACCTCACCCCAAAATAAAATTCAAAGGAATAAGAGAACGGAGAAAACCTACCAAGTTACGGCTCCCATTGAGCGGCCCCACAAACCAATTAAAGAGACATTTCCATCATTCCTCAGATAGTTGACCACAGCTGTCAGATCATCCTTCTGAGAACATTCAAGAATGTCAAACAAACAATCATTTCACAATCAATAATGACCACAAACGTAAAAAGAATCAAGGATAAATGAAACAGTAATAAGACTAAGCAAAATTGATGGTAAAATAAAAGTCAGATTTGAATATTTTTAAAAGATTGCTGAGCAAGTATTTACTTCATTCCAGCCTAGAGTGACATGCTCCCCTCCAGAAAGTCCAGATCCCGAGAAATCCAGAGTGAAAACCGTAATATTTGAAGGAAGTAAAATTATAGCAGCTTCACTGGCATCAGCCCTACATCCACTGTCAATAAACATTGCAACTAATCAGCATGGCCCTATGAAATTGAAATCAATAAACTATATAACACCAAACGTAAGTCATAGACCAGAAAATAATCCATATAGAAGGTGTTGAAAATAAGATTAGGATCCATGTATTTATTCTATAGAATAGGCATATCATATCGTGTAAATAGAAATAGAATATTTGTAATAATTTTAGTTATTGGTTTAAGTCTGTATGAAGAGACTTCGTTGTGTAATTGAGACACACGTGATTGCACCATGTCTTTCCCTTTTTCTCTCATTCGAAGGCATCAAAATAAAATTACAAGCATCTATATTTCATAATTCAAGATGAAATTTAAAATTCTGGTTAGATTGTTTAAAACTTAGATCGAAAAAAGGAGCTATTAGGTCGTCCACATAACATACAATGAAACTAACAAGATTCTTCAGTCTCTACTAAATCATAACATAGCTAACTAGATGACTAATACTTAAATGTAGTTGAGAGTCTCACATTGGATAGTATGTATGGCCTAAATAGTGGTTACGAGTAGTGTCCTTAAAAGTTGGTTTTGTAGGGAAGAATTGGGTCACAAACCCAAATTTCAAATTGTATCAATGTCGATTCTATCTAGATCAGTTGAGTCATCTGTTATTGGGCCACACTGATCACGCTTCAGAAGTCCAGTCTTGGGCGTGAGGGAGTATGTTGGATGTTTCACATTGGATGGTAATATAGTCTAAACAGTAAATTGTGGTTATAGCTTATAAAGTGATGGACATCTCTCACCTAACAAGCAAGTTTTGTGGGGATGAGATAGACCCTAAGCCCAATTTTAAGAAGCATCACAGTTATCGCCTTTTCTTTTAATTTTATGCTGTATCATCTATAATGTTCATTCTTATACATGAAGCGATGTGAAAAAATGTTTGTTGTCAGAAAGAATAAATTATAAGTAAAATTATAGAAGTATCGTTATGATGTGTAAATGTAGTGATTTTCAAACAATCACTTTGCCAGACCTATAAAACGTATAAATCTATACAGCTAAAAAAGGGATATTTAGAGGACTTAAGTATATCATGAATGCAGGTTAATTTCTAGATATAGGTTGTACGGTACCCTAGTAGAAAATGTTAAACCATCTGCAAAAATAAAATTAACAGACGAAGTGATCATATTGACCTGATTTTTAGAGGTGAAAAAAGGAAAGCAAAGGAAAACACACACAAACTTCAAAGGAGAATCGAAAATGCCCAGAAAAAAGTTTGCAGTTTCAATGGAATATTGTTAAATGGCAAATGGTTGTCAAACGAAAAAAAGAAAGAAAAAAAACATTATTATGCAGTTACCTGTTTCCGTGACAATATATTACACAAGGAAGAGGCTTTCCTTCAGCACTGCCAATAGGAATGTAATGGCTGCATTGAAGAACATCACCCCGACTGTTTTTTAACTGCACAATATCAATATACATTAGAGGCTGACCATGTAGATTTGGAAAGAAAGAAAAAGATAGAGTATGACTTGATTCAAAGAAAAATGCTTGTGATGGGGCAACACAGAAATCAACAGAAAAGGAAGTTGTAGAAGTTACATCACATACACACCCTTATGTATGAAAATTGAAAATTACAAAAGAAGTATTCTAAACAAAAGTAGTCACCACAACATTTGAAGATAATTCTTCTAGAATAGAATTTTTCTTATTATTACATCATATAGAGGAAGAAGACAATTCATCTAAGGACATATCACTGCTTGCAGATCAAGTCACATAACTCTAGTTTACTTAGCTACATTACAGTACTTAGTAGCTTATTGTGTTCCTTCATTCTTGTATATATACACCATGTAACAGTTCATTCAATGAATATATTCACTTTCTATTCATTTCTCTGTTTCCTAATACTTATCCTACATATTTCACAATGCAAACGTAAATAACTTGGCCTTTCATGCTGACATTCTACTATTATAGATAAGAAATCCTTCTAATTGCAGTTTCAAGAAGAGCAATAAAATAACTGACGGGTTGTATGTCTTTTGGCATATTTCAAGCATATCATTGTCATGTCTTTCAAGGTAGAAATTAATGGTGCCGCGCCAATTTTACATGTTAATAATTCTCATTGAAGTCAATAATGGCCTGCCTAATGGATCTCTCTATTGACACAAATTTTATCTATTAATAGTAGTGATCACTTGGAGAAGAAAATATTATGAATAAAAAGATGACAAGACAGTAATTGAGGATTAAAAATTTTAAGAGTTGTGAATCCATCACTAAGGAACTGTGAGATAAAATAAAAACTATCTTGGAATGCATTTCCATGTAATCAATGCTACAAAAATTTACTAACATACTGAATTCTACTACTTTTTTAAGCTTACCTCTACATCCTTCCGTTGATACCACTTCCTTCTCAGCAAGAACTCTTTATCTAATAAATCACTATTGGGGTCATATTCAGCTCTGCACCCAAGTAATGGATACAATCAAAATATCACAATAGTTAAAACTTAAAAGTTTAATTAAATTTGAAATTCAAATAGTACAAATAAATTGGATAGGCAATAAACAATACAAGTCAATTTATCTTTAGACTATATTGTATTCTCAACTACTCGTTGTTTTTGGTATGCAGACAAAGTGACAAAAACCATTTGAAACTCACACACAGGTGCGAGGTCCCGGGAACAAACCCGAAGGTGTTCGGTCTAGCAATATTAACATTTTGCAGTTGAGTTAAGCGTTTGATCATGTGTAAAAACAAAGCATCTCATTAATATCCTACTCCATCAATCAATCATAACCATAGAAATACCAAAGAGTCAAAATCACAACTAACGAATTACCAAAAAATATAATTAAGCTTTTGTTACTGATTATCACTTAACTTCATAGATCTCACTTTAATCACACATCAGCATCATCTAAAGTAGCAATTACATTCAAGCATGAAACTCTCAAGATCACGTGAAAATAAAATCAAGAACAAAAAAAAATCTACAGGTGTTATTTGAAAGAAAAAAATACTTTTTTTTGCATGATGAATAATGATAGATCTAAATTTCCAACCATAGATAAAGTAAACCTAAGTTAAGATGATTTAAGATATTGCAAAAAATAAAAATCAAATTTTTATAATTGAATAACATCATGTTCGAAATTCCAAATGAAGAATATGAGGTATAAGTTAAAAAAAAAAACGTATCTGGGTAATAAGGGAAAGTAAAAAAGAGGGTATTTTTTGGATTGAAATATCGATACCTTGGTGGACGAATGATGAAGTTGACGAGCTGTTCCATAGATTCAAAGGATCAAGGTCTCAGCAAAGTTTCAACAAAACGTATCAATTATTCATGTGTATTTGATTTGAAGATGAAAAGAAGAAGAAGGAGAGAGAGAGAGAGGTTGATGACGGTTATTTATGAGACAGAAGAAAAGAAAAGAAGAAAGTCTTGTTATTGTTGTGGCGAGGTGGGTGGGTCTTGTGTGTTTCCAACTTGTTCTTGCTTCTTTCATTCAGAAACACACAGAAGAAGAAAAAAAATGAGAAATCACTATCATGCACGTCACAATAGTTATTTTTCTTTTTCAGATTTACCAAGAATCAATCAACTTAAATTATTACAACAGCCAAATTAGTGCTACGAACAATAATATAATAGTCCTTTCAAAAAGAAAAATGGTACTGTTAATAAATAATGATTAGGAAGGTGTTTTTGATTGGTTCAAAAACAAAGGACGTGACAATTTCAATTTTCAATTGTACTACCTTCGTTCTTTCATATATATATATATATATATATATAAGATCTTTTTTCGAAAATGAAGGAATTAAGAAAATGGATATTTGTATCAAATTTGTTTGTAATTACTACTGTTTTTACAATTTTATCCTTAAGATAGAGAGTTAGTTTATGGTTTTCATATGTTATTTATTGTTGATTGAAGAAAAATATGTATAATAAATAGGGGCGTGTATGTAAAGAAATAATTAATGTAGTTGGAAATAACAAAGAGATCTTATAAAAAGGGATATAATTTTTTCTCAAAAGGGTCTTATAATTAGGGACGGAGGTAGTACTGTTTTTTATTTTGCCAAATTTTTTTCACTGTTTTTTATTGTTCATAGGCAAAACAAATTGAGGACAAAGGAGAGAATAAAAACCGAAAATTTTGTCGCATTGAGTCTGGTGAGTGATGTGGTTGTGGTTTCAGATTCACTTTCAGATTTGTTTAAGGTTGACCCTTCCACAAGCTATGGTGGTGTGGTGGTGGTTACGGTGAGTGTTTTTGTGTCGTGGTAGTGATGTGGTTGATCCGGTTGGAAGTTTTGTGTCGTGGTGGTGGTGTTGTGGTGGCTTGCAGGTGATGAAAGAATGTCGTCGGTGGTGACATCAGAAATGGTGGCGAAAGGTGGTTGTTGGTGCGGCGGTCCGCTGTAGGTTGGGGTGAAAGGTGGTTTTTAGAGTGTTTTCGTGGTGGTTGTGTGGTGGCACTGGTGTTGTAGGCTTATGTGATGGTTTGTGGTGATTGTAGTGGTGTGGTTGTGGATGGGGTGGTCATGGTTAATCTGAACTCGAATATGGCTCTGGAAGGTGTTGTGCAAGAGGGGGTGGTGAACGATGTTTAAGGTAGGAAGGTGAATGCTTTAATAGAGTTTTGTGGGTGTTGGTGAGCGATTGGTGTGTTTTGGATCCATATCCGTTGTCGTTAGATATTGTTGTTTTTGTGTTTGGGTGCTTCGAGCGTAGGTGTCCCGTTTCATATCTGTTCCACTACCCATCCCCGTCGAATGCCTTCAAATTTTTGTTTTGGATTCTAGTGGGCCAATTAATTTTGCTTCGAGATTGGAAGTTAGTGTCTAGTTGCAAGTTTGTTTGGCTGATGTTGGTGTCTTTCTGGTGCATTGGGGGTGAAGGGTGCCTTACTGATTTGTTTTTTGGAGGTTGGTGGACCGATCACTTTTATTCGAGATCGGAAGTTAGTTCTTTGATTCAAGTCTGCTTTGGGCTAATTATGGTGCTTTTCTTCAGTGGATCGGGGGTAGAGAGGTGGTGGAAGCTGTGTTGGAATATGACATTTACAAGTGTGGCTCGACTTTGGTAATGAGAATAATATGTTTGATTTAGAGGGGTTATTGTTGAGGAGAGTAGTCGACGATGGGTGTTTATGGATTTCATTTTCAGTGGTTGTTTCGCGATGGAGTTTGATTTAGGAGGGTGAAGATGGTTTTGATAGGTTTTTTTCTCACGGGTGTTGATGTTGGTTTTGGTGGTTGTTAAAGGTAGGTCTTTATTAGGTGATGGGTGTTTAAGTGTTGATTATGATGTTTATTTTGAGTGTTCCGCCTACATACGACGCTTTTGTTTTGTAGTCTCTAATTTACTGACCTTTGTTCGTCTTGAGAAGAGATTTGGTTTTTAATAAATTTTGCCGTTAAAAAAAAACCACATAACTTTTTGTCTCAAATATAAGTTGTTTAAAACACTAAAATAATATTTTGTTCATCAAACATCGTATAAAACAAAAAGTTGTTCAATATCATGATATTTTGTCATGTGTTGTTCTACTGGTGTTGTGTTGTCCTGGCTTGTATGATCTTGTCAAATATTTACTTTCCAACGATCAAACACACTTTAATATACTCTCTATATCTCATATCAAGTGACATGATTAATTGTTTTGTAAATGTCAATTAACAATTTTAATTTTCTAATATTTTTAATTATCTATTTTAGCTTTCTCATTTAATGTTTAAACAAAGTGGCATAGACATATTGCTTAATTTAATATTTAGTATTTAGGGGAGAATTTAGTATTTCATAAGCATCAATGCTTGTCAACCGTAAATCTCCAAAAGGTTGATTAAACGAGTTCTTGTAATATATATATCGATACATTTTGACAATACTTCATTTTTTTAATGTATCTAATTTTTGAAGATGTCGTGTATTTGGTAGCATGTGAGACCCACAAATGATAGGAGAGAATGCTTGAAAAAATTCATCTTTATAAACACTTATTTTTCAAACGCCACAAGGGAGATATGACTATTTGAGAAAGTACTTATTAAGGGAAGGATCTTGTATCATATATGCTCTTAAAATATATTTTTGGACCTTTTTTTTACTACATAATTTATTTTGATATTTTATCATTTGGTATATTTTGACGGACATGGACGTCCATACCACGTGGTTTCTAATATCTCACATCAACCAACCAGATCCTACTAAGTACTAGTTTAATTGTTCAAGTCTTGCCTAGCCCGACTCACCCATATCAAGCTAGCCCTTAACTTGGTAGTTAGCAGAGCTTGTTGTGGACCTCTTTCAATTGCTTAATGGCTTGTCATGCGTCCCACACGAAGCAGTGGCGCAAGTTCATGCTCTGACTCTGTGTGTCTCGTACGGTCAAGTAACATCTTTGAATCATGTCTAAACTCCAATGACTTTGTACGAATGAGCTATATTGGTTGCAATCTCATACTCATACTATATGAGAAATGAGAGACTATAAATCACAATTTAAGGGTCTATGTGACCAAATGAAGCTCATTGTTCCAAAAAGTAAGGACTATAAAAGAACGAACTTAGGATGCAAAATTCATTCATTCTCATCATAGCTTAAAAGTATTTTTATCTCAGACATTTCAGAGTATTCTTGAAGTTCGTCCTAGTTATCTACAATAACGGTAAGAAAAAAAAAATCCCAACTATGCTTTTATAGTCTATTTTCGATATTCTTAAGTTTTAATGATAATTGGTAAAAAAAAATCTTAAAGTTATTAATTGGTAAAAAAAAAATCTTAATGTTATTAATTGAAATTATGTAGACTCTAGAATTTTAGATACTAACAATCCAACAAATATTCCTAAAAAAAAAAATCCAACAAATATTTCCTTAAAAAAAAAACTTACATATTATATCACATAAATTAATTGTATTGAACACCGAAGATAGAGTGTTTACAGCACGGTTGGTTGTTGGATGTTGATCTTTAGAAGTAAATTTGGATAACTTATTCAACATCTAATAAAAATTAACCACGTATATAAATTTAGAAGTAAATTAAAAATAACTTAATAAGGTTTAGTAGTAATTATTATGTTGGATAAAATTGCTCAAAAAAAAAATGTTGGATAAATTATCTATCTATATTCTATAATTCTTTGAAGACAGGTCTCATGACAATGCAAAGCTGATGGGGTTTAGTATGGGAAAAAGGAGTTGTTTTCCATCATGAGAAAGTTTTTTTTTAACCATCAGATCAAATATAGACCATGATGTTATCATAGACACTCACCACAAATTTTCTTTCACTCTCCTCATGTCTCTCTCACCACTTGGAGCAACCTGACTTAACCCATTTGAGAGAAACCCATTAAGCTCCTCCTCTTCCTTCCCTAGATATTCAGATTCATTAGTTTATAAAGATGAGTCTCGATGAAGATCTTTATTATTGGACTATAAATAAATGTCGTAAATTTT
>Ga0228711_1010043_pt1 | contig 12585 bp, 8 predicted proteins | sample MedpolnodulmetaG_2_FD_177996 | JGI IMG/M metagenome (GOLD analysis project Ga0228711, IMG submission 177996) | Root nodule microbial communities from Medicago polymorpha collected in Santa Monica, California, United States - brown nodules | ecosystem: Host-associated > Plants > Roots > Nodule...
AATCACAAACATCTCAGGTTCCAATTGCGCAAACACACACTAGCAAAAACATACAGAGTGGTTTGGAATTATGGGCTAGAATCCGGGAATACAACCAACGGACTGCTGAAGAAGGATTCACGCAAGTACTCACAAAAAAGCAGCAGCAAGCTAGGAAAAAACAAGTCCTCGGAAAGCCGCATTATATAACCCGTGCAACGGGTGGTCATCCTCCAACCGCCCAATGAATCTGTTATATTGGAATGTCCGAGTTCAAGGTTATGTTTGGTTGGATACACTTCCAGTGGAGTTGCACACGGATTTCTATCGATATTTGGCTTTCCCAACTATGGATCTCCGTAGTCGTTTGATTAGCTTTTTCCTTTTGTTTTTTCTTTGAGGGTTTTGGCCTAGTCACCCCTCTCCTTGTATATATTTTTCCCCCTTTTTTTAATAAATTTTTAGAGTTTGGCGGGCAGAGGACGAAGGTTTCTCGGGGTGCCAACCTAGTTGGGATGTCGGTGTTGTCTCCTGATGTCTGTCATTCTCCCTGCTTAGCAGAAAGAAAAAAAATTCAAAATTAAAGTTAATAATATCTTATTTAAGATCAAAAGCGAGTCCACAAAGATTAAATGGATTTGTTTTGTTGTTGATTGAAAAATAAGTTGTTAAACGAAATCGATTTCAATAATTTAATGAATGATTTTGTATCCTAAAAAAGTTAGAAAAGTGAAATTTTGAATAAAAATATTACTTTCATAAAACAAATACTATTAATAACTTTTTTTCTACACAAACTAATAACAACTTAAAATGCCTCATTTTGGATTTCGCCTTGAGCCTCATTATATGTTGGGTCAGCCCTGGCATGAACATATGACTCAACACCGCATATATTCATACACTATAACACAAGTCATCAACAATCATCAACACTTTTCATCAACGCTTTATAGATATACGAATGCACAACAACATAAATTATCATCAATAAATGATCTTCATCAAAATCATCATCAAACATATCCACCATAAAAAACATATAGCACGTCAAAAAACACATAATTCACCATTTAATCTTAGTTCTTGTATTTACATAATTTAAGGATTAAACTAAGAAAAAGTAGTTTAGGGACAGTTTATTCAACAATATAATAATTAGATATCGTGAATTTAAATTTAATCAATGTTGTTTGTTCATTTTTTTTGTCTGGGGGTTTCAGCCCCGGACCTTGCATATATATTATGCATTGTTCTTATTAAATGAGTTAATCTTGTGGGTATAATTTAATCAATTGTTTGATTAAAGGTAACTTTTTTTTTAAATGAAAAATACTCGACTAGTTGTAACTTAAAATGTGAAAAATAAGTTCATGTAAATTTAATTAATGAAATTTTTATTTTGATTAAAAGTAAAAATGTAAATGTTTTTTGCTTTCGAATTATAACAAATCAAACTAATCATGATTATCTATTTCAATGAAACCAACAATATAACAAAAAAAATATAATCTAAATTTTTATTTTTTTTAATAACACCAACAACAATCTTTATTATAGAAAAAATTGTTGTTTAAGGGTATAATTAAGATAATGAAAAAGTAAGTATAGATACACTCATTTAGTTTGTTACACTTTTTAAACCATAAAGGAAGTAACTAGACATTTCTGTTTGTTACACTTTTGTTTCTTATCTGTTTGTTACATGTGTTATTTGTATTGAAAATCAATGACATTTTTAGAAAGAGAAAAGTCAGCCCAAAAATACTGAAAGAGTTTGTTTTATTTATATATATAGTATAGATATAGATTAAAAAAAAAAAGCGCCCTACCTTGTTTGATATTTGTTGTCGTGCTTTCCACGTGGTAGAGAATCTCAAATAAAAAAAGATTCGATCATTTATGCCCTTAAGACACAGAGAATCTCAAATATAAACTTTGCAAAATAATACACATCTTGGAAGGTGCCACTTGTTGATGAAAATTACTGAAGAGGAAATGCACTAATAGAGACCAATTCTCTACTGTCTAGTTGACATATTCTAACAAAACTTACATATGACTTATCGTAATAGCAAACAGATTTATAATCTTAGAAATTTGCTTTTCTCACATTAGGTATTTTCTAATGAAAATTAATGAAGAGGAAATGCACTAATAGAGACCAATTCCCTACTGTCTAGTTGACATATTCTAACAAAACTTACATATGACTTATCGTAATAGCAAAAAGATTTATAATCTTAGAAATTTGCTTTTCTCACATTAGGTATTTTCTAAAAACACATGGAAAATACTGAAATACTTTCAGCGGTAGTTAACTGCCGTTTACACAAGTAAATGCAGACAGTACAGTTTGCATTCTGTTTTTCAACCTGTTTTTACCTGTAATTTTAAATGGCAATTTCAGATGAATTTCAACCAATATAACAACCACTAAGCATTACACAACAACATTACATAATTTATCAATGATTCATTAAAATTACACAAATACGACAATACATTAACGTTACAGAAATGTTTGAAATTCGAAAAAAGTGAAGCATTATGCAACACATTACACTAAATGACATCAAATCTCTCGTGAACATTCTACGCACCTGCAATTGGAATGAACATATAGATATAACACAATATTTTCAACAAACCTCCTAAAAATAAATTATATGTCACTATCGTCATCAATAAGCTTAGGATAATAAACCGTTTCCCACATGTCTTCCTCTTTGTCCACCCCAAGATCATAACGCGGTTGTTGTACAAATACATGAGATGTACTATGATCTTCACCATGAAATAGAAAGTATTTGTTCAGTTGTGTCTTCAAGTCATCCAAAGTGTCCATCGAAGTTAAGAAAACCTTAATCGTCTTCTTGAAAGCGGAATATGTCACATGACCTTCAATTTGTGCATTTTGAGACATGTTGAACTTGACATAAGTTTAAAAAAAAACACATATCATAATAAAACAAAATGAACGGTAAAGTACATTAATAACCGAGTAAAATGCCGGTATCGTGTACACAACATAGAAGTCATATATATGTGTGTGTGTGCGTGTAATTCATAAAAGGATAGTTACATATTTGCCACAAAAAATGGTGTTCCATGTAACAACTTGTTTTTCGCTAGAATTATTTTATTATTTATTTTGTGTGGTTATATGTGTTTATGTGTGATTATTTGTCTCTGTCGTATTTAATTTGAGATTAGTGGATTTTTGGCCTAGAAGGGTATTTTAGTCATTTGGTGAGTAAGGGTAAATTAGTCATTTTTATTAAGAAGGTTATTTTTGGTATTTTAGTGAGAATGATTATTTTTACTATGTTATTAGTGAGTTTGGGTAATTATTTAGAGATAGTAATTATTCAGTGTTTTAACGGTTTAAGCGAGTAGTAACTTTTGTGAATTAGTTACTAAGGATGTTGAGCCCATTATGACAATTAGAATCCTAGCCCAATTAGAAGGTGTTATATAAGCATAACTCTTATGAGAAATTAGGTTAAGCCTTCATTATTTCATTTCACAAAAACACAAGAGGTAGAGAGAGAAAGTGAATCAAGAGGAAAGAAGAGGAAGCTAGAGATAGAGCTTGAGGTTTGAAGAGCTAGGAGATAAATTGAAGCCATAACTATGATCTTTGAAGACTATAGGTAAGGGAGATGGTTTCCTTTTCATAGTTAGGCTATAATCTCCTATTTTCAATTACAGGTTTAAGTGCTTTTATGTTAATTGTGACTTTTGTGATTTTTGAATGATGAAATTCGTGCTCCTAATTCAAGTGAATTTGTGGATATGATAAACTTCATGAAATTGTGATGTTATGTGCTTAAATTTCATAGTTGTTGTTGTAACAACCTGTTTTTCGCTAGAATTATTTTAATTATTTATTATGTGTGTGTTATACGTGCTTGTGTGTGATTATTTGTATCTGTGTGAATTTTATTCGGTATTAGTGGATTCTTGGCCTAGAAGGGTATTTTAGTTATTTTTAGACTCAGGGTATTTTGGTCTTTTAATGAGAAAGGGTAAATCAGTCATTTTATTAAGAGGGTTATTTTTGGTGTTTTAAGTGGGAATAATTATCTTTACCAAGTTGGGATAATTATTTAGAGATGCTAATTATTCGTTATTCTGACGGTTTAAATAAGAATAACTTTTGAGAATTAGTTGGTAAGAATATTAAGTACATTATGACAATTAGAAACCTAGCCCAATTAGAGCATAACTCTTGTGAGAATTAGGTTAAACCTTCATTATTTCATTTCACAAAAACATAAGAAGTAGAGAGAAAAAGTGAATCAAGAGGATATAAGATGAAGCTAGAGAGAGCTTGGGGTTTGAAGAGCTAGAAGCTAAATTGAAGCCAAAGATAGGATTCTTGAAGACTAGAGGTAGGGGGGATGGTTTCCTTTTCATAGTTAAGCTATAATCCCTTATTTTTTCAATTATGAGTTTAAGTGTTTTTTGTGTTAATTGTTACTTTTGTGATTTTTGAATGATGAAATTCGTGCTCCTAATTTAAGTGAATTTGTGGGTATGATAAACTTCATGAAATTGTTGTGTTATGTCCTTAAACTTCATAGTTGTTGTTGTTGTTGATAGGTTGTTTTGATGATTTTTTATTAATTTAGTGTAAATCATGAATTGATGAATGATTGTTGTTGAAATATGTTTGAATTCACTTCATGAATGTTTGTTTTTGTTTGTATGTTGATGGGGTTTGAATTGGTGTAGTTGTTGTGAAGTTTGAATGAAAATTGAGAAAAATTGTGGGTGTTGGTGAAAAATGAACATAGTGATGATTTTGGTGAAAATAGATGTTATGATTCCATGTTTGTTGTTGTTTTGATTGTCTTTTGATGTATATAAATGATGTGTTATTTCCGCAAGTGCACCTTTACCGGAGTAGTAAAAAAGTATCGTTCCAACATGGAGTTGTTGTGATTTTGATTCCCTTTTTAATGGTGTTTAGCTGAAAGATTATGGTTTTAAAAGTTGGAATTTTTGATTGATTGAAAATAATAATAAAAAGAGCCTCGGGATCATTGGTTCATCATAATGACAAATCTTTCACAATCCAAACCTATATACTAATTTTATGTTAGACCTATCTCTAAAGACCGGTTTCTCTAAAGCATATCAAGGTTTCTCTTGAAATCAATGAGAGTGTTTCAACAACAACCACGCCTATTCTCATGGTTGCTCGTTGTGGAAACCCATTAAGAATGAAACTTTAAGGTGTCAAGGTTTTCTAGACTATTCTCATGTTTCGAGAACCTTGTCTAATCTCACAAGTCCAATACTAAGCTTCTTCTTTCGATACTTTGGTTAGTATTTGAAATAAGAATTAAGAACAGTGAGAATAGATTAGAAAATAGGATTACATAAAATTAGGGTTCTGGGCTTGGTTTGATAGGATTAGGTCATTAGACTCATCCAACAACCCCAAGACAAAGAAGTCTACTCACTCATGTTCATTGTAGACATAGAGATTAAGAAGTAGAACATGAAAGTAAATAACAAGAATAATAAAAAGGAAGAAAAGTAAAAAATTAATGGAAATAGTTGTCACATAAAATTCCCAAGAACAAAAGATGAATTATACAAGTCTGATGGCTCCTTTATTTATAGCTAAAGGAACAACATAAAATTGCACTAAATCGGAGCATAAATTTGTACTTAATCGGCGCGCATAAATTTGCACCAAATCAGAACATATAATTTTACTAAATCTATACATAAATATGCACCAAATCAGCACAAAAATATGCACCAAATCAGCACATAAATATGGCAGAATTTCCCTCTTTTTAGCTTTCTTCTCAAACAAGCTTTAATTATGGATCTTAATCCATTATTTTGCTCAAAGACTCGATCTTTGATCATATTTGATCCTGAAATAAAAACAAACAAATTTGAAGTAAAATAGTTTTATGAAAATAAACACTTAAGAACCACTAAATTATTGACTTATCAAACTCCCCCATACTTGAATTTTTGCTTGTCCTCAAGCAAAAGGCATAAACATTAGTAGCATCAACAAAATTAACAACATGACAACATAACTAAAAACTTTTGTCTCCTCCAAGGCTTTGTTTTCAGCGTACACTAATCATAACCTCAAGTATTTCTCATGAACCTATTCAACCCAACAAGTTTCAAGTGAGTGTGTGTGTGTGAAGTCCAGGTTTTTCTTGCTCTTGTGTAAGAGATATTATGAGGAAACAGGTTCTAACCTCAACACTAAACCAACCGAGAAAATTTCTTTCTTCATTTCATATAAGAGAGGTGGGAATCATTTATGATCTTTTGACAATTACAAGTAAGAAGGAATTACAGAAGCTACTTTTGGTTTTCAAGATGACAACACCTTCCTCGGGAAGCCAGTGAGGGCAGCTCCTACCCCCCAAGGTCAATGATGTCTTCTTATGAGTTTTTAGGTTAACCAAATCTTCCCCGGGAAGCCAGTGAGGGCAGCTTCTCAAGGTGAGAAAAACACAAGAAGGGGGGGTTGAATTGTGTTAGCTTTTTCTTCGTTTTCTCCTACTGAAGTCACTGATCAAAAGCAGATAGAGTTTAGCTTATGAGGTGATGTTCTGAATCTAAATGCAGCGTATAAAACACACACAGAGAGAGAGAGACAGAGAGAGAGAGAGGGAGAGGGAGAGAGAAGAAGGACACAAAACAATTATACAGGTTTCTTCCACAAACCGAAAGTAGTCCTGTTCCCCTTGCACTTCCAAGGAGAGTCCACTAAAATGTAATATCTGATTACAATTGCTCAATGCTAAAACTAGCAAGAGACTTCAAACTACTCAAGCACAACTGCAAGAGATTTTCTATGCTCAAGAACTTAATCAAGAGACTTCCTATGCTCAATCACAACTATAAGAGACTTCTTATGCTCAAGAACTTAATCAAGAGACTTCCTATGCTCAACCACAACCGCAAGAGACTTCCTATGCTCAAGAACTTAATCAAGAGACTTCTATTCAAACAAAATTACAAAGAAATTTGTTTGAGGTTGAACACTTGATATACAATCAGTGGTGTTCACAATACAAATCAAATACAGACTCTTTAAGACTCTAGAATTTCTAAGATATGGAAGTTGTTAAGAAATTCTAAGTGAACTTTGATGTGAAACAATTTCAGCAGAGTTTTGAAACTTGTAAATTGTTGTATGAGTCTTGAGTATCCAAACAGCAGGTCTTCACTCCTTTATATAGAGGTGTGAAAGAGACGTTGTTGATTTCCAGCACATCAAAAAGAGTCGTTTGAAGCTTGATTAAATCACCAATGATCTGTTGTCTGATTTGGTTATTGTCTTATGAAGGAGGAATTTCAAATCCATTCCAAGTCCGAAGGAACACCGTTGCAGGCACAACTATTGTTCTTGTACTAGCAGACATAAAAACAGAGTAGTGGAGGTAGTGGTTGTACAATTCGTACAAATGTCCTTTTTCAACGCTCTCCAAAGAATAAGCATCCAATGCCTTTAAATCCATTTGAAATAGTCGTCGCTTCATGTTTCTAGTCTTCTCTGATGATAGGAGTGATTAAATCTTCACTTGAACAACATTTGAAGTTCTTCAGTCTTCCAGCTTCTGATGATCTTCAGATGCTTCTGATGACGTCCGCTTCAGGACCACTTATCTTTAGAACCTCTTTTCTTCAAATGCTTCAAGCTTCCTTCTTGTTGATTCCATTGCTCTCATTTGTTCTTTCAGAACCTATGCTTTAACTAAGACACTGGAAAATTTTGTCTATGGTCCTGCACACTTTGAATAAATATTAGCATATCCAATTGACAATTTTTTAATACCTTGTTATCATCAAAGCTCAAAGGGTAATGTTAAACATATTTTGTTCCAACACCTTCATGTGCAGTTTTGAGAATCTCCCAAGCATCCTTAGCCACAGTACATTGCTTGATCAATCTGAACATGTTCTTGTCTACGCCATTGAATAATGTATTCACTGCTTTAGAATTTCCAAGAGCAAGTTCATCTTCAGCAGTAGTCCATTCCTCTTCTGGTTTCAAGACAATTGTCTTGTTCCCATCTTTGTTAAGTGCCACAGGATGTTCTCAACCTTTCAGAACTGCTTTCCAATTTCTGCTGTCAATATATTTGAGGAGAGCAGTCATACGTGATTTCCAATAGTCATAGTTAAACCCATCCAACAAAGGTGGTCTGTTAACAAATCCTCCTTCGTTGTCCATTATGCTAGAAAGAAACTTCCCTAGAGCTCACCCTAAAACAAGCGGTGCCTGCTCTGATGCCAATTGAAATTTTAGCGTACTTGTTTTAAGATGCTCTATGCGATGTTTCAACGTTTAATACACATACATCAGATGTTCCATTTAATGTTCCAACATCATGCAGTAAACAAATAAACAACAAGAAAATAAATGACAAAAAAGTAAAAGGCACAATGAGTTTGTTGACCCAGTTCAGTGACAAACACACCTACTCTGGCGGCTACTAATACTATATAGAATCTACTAGAAAAAATTAATTTAAAGAGGGCACAAATCCGTCAGCAAATTAAGAAATTTCAGTCACAAACCATTTTAGTGATATACTTAGCGACACACAAAATATTAGTGAGGACATATTATAACTGTAACACCCTAAACCCGTTAAGCAATCAAACACGCAAAGAATACAACTATTCAAGGAATTTAGATGTTACTGTTGGAACAAAATGTGTTTAACATTACCCTTTGAGTTTTGATGATAACAAGGTATTAAAAATTATCAATTGGATATCCTAATATTTGTTCAAGAATGCAGGACCATATACAAAAATTTAATGTCTCTTTAAAGCATAAGGTTCTAGAATAACAAATAAGAGCAATGGAATCAACAAGAAGGAAGCTTGGCATCTGAAGAAAAGAGGTTCTGAAGACAAAGTGCTCCTGAAGTGCTGACGTCATCAGAAGCAAGATCACCAGAAGCAGTTTTCATCTGAAGCTTAGAGAATTAAAGCTTCAAAGGTTGTTCATATGATTTAATCTCGTCTAGCATTGCAAAAGACTGAAAGAACAAAACAACTACTAATTCAAATGGATTTGAAGGCATTGGATGCTTTTTCGTTGGTGAGAGTTGACAAAGGACATTTGTACGATGTGTACAACCACTATCTCCACTACTCTGTTTTGTGTCTGCAACAGGACAAGAAAAACAACTATGCCTACACTAGTTTTCCTCCAGACATGGAATGGATTTGAAATTGATCCTTCATAGGACAGTAACCAAATCAGACAAAAGATTATTGGTGATTTGATCAAGCTTCAAATGACTCATTTTGATGTGCTCGCAATTTCAACGTATCTTTTACACCTTTATATAAAGGAGTGAAGACCTGTTGTTTAAACTATGCAGAAACACACATATATGCAAAACTCATACAACAATTCACAAGTGTCAAAACTTTGCTGAAATTGTTCTGCATCAATAGTTAACTTAGAATTTCTTATCAAAGTTCATATCTTAGAAACTGTAGAGTCATAAGAGTCTGTATCTGATTTGCATTGTGAACACCACTGATTGTATATCAAGTGTTCAACCTCAAACAAATTTCTTTATAATTCTGTTTGAATAGAAGTCTCTTGCTTGTGTGCTTAAGCAAAGGAAGTCTCTTGATTTAGTTCAGGAGCATAGGAAATCTCTTGTAGGTATGCTTGAGTAATTTGAAGTCTCTTGCTAGTTGTAGCAGTGAGCAATTGTAATCAGATATTACATTTATAGTGAACTCTCCTTGGAAGTGCATGGGGGGCAGGACTACTTCCGGTTTGTGGAAGGAACATGTGTAATTGCTTTGTGTCTTTCTTCTCTCTCTCTCTCTCTCTCTGTTTTATCCGCTGCATTTAGATTCTGATTATCACTTCAGAAGCTGAACTCTATCTACTTCTCATCAGTGACTTCAGTAGGAAAAATCGAAGAAAAAGTAAACACAATTCAATTCCTCCCCCCCGCTCTTGTGTTTTTCTCACCTTCAATTTGTATCAGAGCCTTAGTCTGTTGTCTTAACACTTAATAGTGTTTTAGAAAAAGATCTAAGAAAAACATGTCTGGTGAAGATCCCTCTACCAGTGCTGTACCATCTGACTATGGTGACAAGAAAGCTGAATCTGGTAAAGTTCCAAAGTTTAATGGAGATCCTAAAGAATTTTCTTGGTGGAAAACCAAATTGTACAGTTATGTCATGGGTTTAGATGAAGAACTATGGGACATTCTAGAAGATGGAGTTGGTGACTTAGTCCTTGATGAAGAAGGAGTTGTTATTGATAGAAAGAAACACACTCTGGAATAGATGAAAATTTACAAGAAACATCACAAGATCAGAGGATCACTTGTCACTGCTATACCTAAAGCAGAATACATGAGGATGAATGACAAATCTACTTCAAATGCAATGTTTGCTTCTCTCTGTGCAAACTATAACGGTATCAAGAAAGTCACAGAAGAAAAAGCTCTTATGCTTGTTCATCAGTATGAGTTGTTCAAAATGTAAGATGATGAAAGTATTGAGAAAATGTACTCAAGATTTCAGACTGTAGTTTCTAGACTTCAAGTACTTAAGAAAAGCTATGTAGCTTCTGATCATGTGAGCAAGATACTGAGAAGCTTCCTTGTAAGATGGAGACCTAAAGTTACTGCTATTAAAGAAGATAAAGATTTAAACACTTTAAGTGTTGAAGATCTCGTCAGCTCTTTCAAAGTTCATGCGTTATGTTTGAATGAGCATGAATCTGCTAAGATGGTTAAATCTATTGCTCTACCATCTAAAGGGAAGTTATCAAAAGCTTTTAAAGTTATTGAATCTGATGATAAATCACCTGATGGAGATTATGATGAAGATTCTACTTAGAAGATGGCTATGCTTTCCAACAAGCTTGAGTATCTGTAAAAGAAGAACATGAAGTTTCTAAGCAAGAAAGGTGGCTACAAAAGCTTCAAGAAAGAAGATCAGAAGGGATGCTTCAATTGTAAGAAGCCTGCACACTTCATTGCCGACTGCCCTGATCTTCAGAATGAAAAGTCAAAGGACAAGTCAAAGAAATCAAGTTTCAACTCAAGGAAATTCAGGAAGCAGATTAAGAAGAGTTTAATGGCAACCTGAGAAGATTTAGACAGTGTATTTGGTTCTAAAAAGGAAGAAGATGAAGATGAAGGAAATGTAGCTGTGGGGTTAGTAGCTACACTAACATCAGAAGCTGAACCTGACTCAGACTCTGAAAATGAAAATGAGGTATACTATAAAATTCCCAGAGAAGAACTTATTGAGTCTCTTAAAGAGATCCTTACACATTTTGAACTTAGAACCTATGAGTTGAAAGATTTAAAAGAAAAATATGTTGATTTAATGTAACAACAAGAATCAACTCTATTGGATCTAAAAGTTTCTGAAGAAGGACTTAGAGGATTTGACTTCATTTGTAAAACTTATGAAGAGAAGCTCAAGTTTCTTTGTTAGAAGCTACAAGAAAAGTGTAATGGAAAATCTTTAAGCGAACATGAAATTGCTCTTGAAGACTTTATTATATCTGGTATTGACAGAAGCAATGTGGCTTCTATGATTTATGGCATTTACAAGAACAATGGTAATGGGATTGGATTTTCAGAAGAAAAACCTAATGAAATCAGTCTCAAATCGTGTTGTGAATGCATCAAGGAAGGATTGAAAACCTTCTCTGTACCTGAAGGTGCTAAGTTTGAAACTGTTGTTCTGTCAGAACCTGAAGCTTCCAGCTCTAAGGCTAAGATCATTTCAAAGCCAAAGAACTCTAAGCCTAAGGCCATGATAAACTCTGACTCTGAAACTTCAAAGATCAAGATTCTGAAGAGATCAGAACATGTTCCTCAGAGTCTGTTGAAACCAGAGTCTGGTATCTTGGAGTCCAAGTTTCAGAAGAACAAAATAGTTGTTGTTTCCTGGGAACTAAAACCAAAAGGTGTTAAATCTAAGGTATTGTTTAATCAGAAGCAATCAAGCTTACAACACAAGGTACAAGAACTGAAGAGTAAAACTTCTAGTACTAACCTCAAAGGACCCATAAAGCAATGGGTACCTAAATCTGAATTTGTAAATACTGCAGATATGCCTAAGAGCAAAGGAAAAGCAAAAATCATGGTACCTAGATCTTGGTTTCTCTTGACATATGACAGGAGAGAAGTCACAGGAGAGAAGTCTATGTTCCTCACCTTCAAAATGAAATAAAGAGGAAATGTGAAGTTTATAGGCAACCAATCTGGCAAGATCATTGGTATAGGAACTATTGGTAACTCTATCTCTATTAATAATGTGTGGTTGGTAGATGGTCTTGAACATAACCTATTGAGTATTAGTCAGTTTTGTAACAATGGTTATGATGTGATGTTTGGAAAGACTAACTGCACAGTAGTCAACAAGGATGATAACTCCATAATATTCAAGGGAAAGAGAATAGAGAATGTCTACAAAATCAACTTCTCTGAATTGGTTGATCAGAAGGTAATTTGCCTTCTATCAGTGAATGATAAGAAATGGGTGTGGCACAGAAGGTTGGGACATGCTAACTGGAGATTAATCTCTAAGCTTAGTAAGTTACAA
>Ga0228711_1010051_pt1 | contig 12579 bp, 8 predicted proteins | sample MedpolnodulmetaG_2_FD_177996 | JGI IMG/M metagenome (GOLD analysis project Ga0228711, IMG submission 177996) | Root nodule microbial communities from Medicago polymorpha collected in Santa Monica, California, United States - brown nodules | ecosystem: Host-associated > Plants > Roots > Nodule...
TATTAATTTTTTTTTTTTTTTTTTTTTATGAAATTGTAATATGAAATTTACTGATGATAAAATAATACTAATAATTGTTGGTTAACAACAAAATAACATAACGTTGCCAACAAAAATTATCTGCTAAAAATTAAATAATTATTATAAATTAGAAAAACAAATTGATTTAACAAAATTACACTTATGAATCTGCAACAGTGAAATACAAGTTTTTTCTTGACTGGGATGTACATTGGATCTCCACACAACAACAATGGTTATGTGAATACAAATTCACTGCATGTTATAAAAGTGAGAATAAGGTGAAATGCTCCACATGAACAAGGTACATTTGATCTCCACACGACATCGATGGTTCTTTAGTATGTAAAGTGGACAACATCTTTTTTCTTGACTGGAATGTGCACATAAGGGGTAAATAGACAAACGATGAAGGAATACAAACTTTTTTTTTAGAGCAATAATATAAAAACTAAAAAAAAATCTCAAGGCTATGTGTGGGAGACAGAAAAGTCTCAAGGCTAGGTGTGAGATTGTTGGTAGGTACATTTTACACTAAACAATTTCACAAATTCCATTACTCACAACAATCCATTAAAATCCATAGAATTTTGAATACTAATAGACAATTTTTAAGTTATGCAGAATCTCAATTGAATACCACTAAATTTTATTGTACTCATTAAAAAATTTTGAAAATCATAATTGAATACCAAAAGAATGTTTTACATTCCTTAAAAATCTTGATTGAATACCACAAAACTTTTATAAAACAAAAAAGTTTTTTAAAATCCTTTGAAATCTCAATCCACTACACCCTCCTTAATATTTTGGTTTTTTTTCTTCTAAGGGAATCATATTGTAACACCCAAGGCTGACGAGGGTGGAGAGTGACCGCCGGTGCACAAGGAACGACAATGAGAGGCTTCTGTCAGTTTTTAGAGGAACCGAATCACATCAGAATGAGATAGATCCTGATGTTGTGTAGGTATGGGACTACATGGTTGAAGGAAGGCTTATAAGAATTGTTTGGTACTACCTATATCAACAAAGATGCATCTTCTTTTTGGTAGCCCATTCCATAAGAACTCCAGAGTTAAGCGTGCTTGACTTGGAGTAGTCTTTGGATGGATGACCTACCGCTGGGAAGTTTCCTGGTAAGCGTGCGAGTGAGGACAAAACACGCTAAAAAGACTCGTGTTGATTTGTAGGGTCAGTCGGCAATCCTAAAAGCAGTCTGGGATGTTACAAATATACTACCTTCGTTCCTTTTAAGGGTTAAATATGTTTTTGGTCCTTATATTTTGCGTGACTTTGAAGAATAGTCCTTACATTTCAATAAATGTTTTTAAAATCCCTACATTTTTTTTAAAATCCCTACATTTTTCCACCGCTAACAAAATTGGTCCTTGTCGTCCATCTTCACTGACCGGACAAACAGAACATGCCGCATAGATGCCATCAAGGACATTTTAGTAATTTCCAATAAAGTGCAGGGGGTAATTGATTTTTCAACTGAACCTTCTCTATCATCTTCATCCTCTCTCCTCGTTTTCTCTATTCCTCCCCAAAGACTACCAGCCTCACACCTCACACACCCATCCTCAACCACCACCGTCCTCTCCACCATCAATTTGCTCATATTTGTTCTCTCTCTTGTCGCTGCTGGCGACATCCTCTTCTCCCTCATGTTGTGAGGACCAGATCGCAGTTAAAGTTGGAATTTTTGTGAGTAAAGTTTTCGGTAAAGGTGAATTATGCCCCTGCACTTTATTGGAAATTAAAGGAGGACTATTTATCAAAGGAGGGCAAAATGTAGGGACCAAAAACATATTTAACCCAAGAATTAAAATGGGCCAATTAAATTTGATTGAGTTGATAATTATTCAACTCATATTCCACGAAGACCTGAGTTTGAAACTTATTGTTGATATGAGAATTTCTTCGATGGATGAGATATTTGAATATCTATGTTAGTTTTTTTTGGTCCGACTCTGGTTGCCCAAAGATTCAACAAATATAAAGTATAGAAATTAATATCTTCAATATTTAGTCCTGTAAATGTAGTTCAGTTAGTAGTTATCAAATATATTATGTGCAGGGATCAGAGTTCAAACTCCATATTATGGATCCATAATATGTGCGAATCTAGCCGCTAAGCTACCTGGAAAAAAAAACTTCAATATTTTTTTTTATATTTATTGAAGATCTTTGTTGGGATGTGAAGCCACATTCAAAATATGGAAGCCCTGGATGCTCTTTTTGGTGGAGGACATGTCTTCACATTCTTATGTCCATTCCAAATGATTCTTTACTATTGAAAGACCATTTTTACCCAAACCAAATACCAAATAAGTCACTATCATCATTGTCTTCACTATGGGCAATCTAGTAATTCTTATTGGACCTAGAATTTCCTATGAGTTAGCCACTATAGTCAGCATTCAGTACCTTATTTTGATCATGTTCCTCTGTCTTAGTGCAGATTTTGTCAGTCTATCTCTTATGGTCACTAATTCACCACAACACCACATTATCTTTCCCTATCTTTATCTTTCCAAAAACACATTTTTATCTTAAATATATTATTCTCTTCTCTTCAAAGTTAGCATAACACAAAAAAGAGGAGAATGGGTAACACCAAACTCCCAAAAGTACTCATGCTACTCTTGACCTTAATTCTTGCAGCTAAAGTTATACAAGGTCTAGTCATGTCATATTGTCCTACTTAATAATACTATAATTCTTCTTTTCTTATAAAGTTCCAATGAATTCTCACCTTCTTCTTCCTTACACCTTTTCTTTTTTCACTTCTCTTGGATTCTTCTTATTATTGTATTGGATGCTACTTTTCAATTGTATATAGTTTGGAGTATTCTTAATATGATATATAATACTCATAATACTAGTGCTATTCATATTATACCTTACTTTATTGGTACTATTCTTCTTTATGTTGTATATGTTTTGCTTTAGGCATTAAGTGCATTTTCCAAATTGCCATAAGTTTTACAAAATTACATTGATACCATGATTTTGTTGAAGTATTAAAATGTAATATTTGCAAAATTATTTTTGATGTAATTATGCTAAACCCGCCACCAATTTAAGCATGCACTAATTTCTCAACAAAAGCACTTCTCTAAATTAGCAAGGTTGTCAAAAAAACACTTTGTAGAGAAAAATAATTTAGTCTCAATTTCTTGATGGCATATGCATATTCAATGTATCCTAAATTTGTGTAACTCTTTGCAGGAATTGAAACAAAAGAGTGGATATCTCAATCCTCACAGCCTCAAAGAGAACTAATTTTGAAGGTGAAATCAAACACATGAAATATCAATTTGAATTAATTGCTTGGTAAGTTTTCTCTATACACTTAAATTAATGCATCAAATATTTTTGTATCTATTATTTTCAGGGTAGCAATGAAGCATGGAAACAAAGAATTTCTAGAAGATTGATGATTGGATCCACAGCACCAACTTGTACTTATAATGAATGTAGAGGCTGCAAATATAGATGCAGAGCTGAGCAAGTTCCTGTGGAGGGAAATGACCCCATCAACAGCCCTTATCACTACAGATGTGTTTGTCATAGATCATGATATATAATATATTATGATTATGATTATAGTCATTAAAATAGATTATATAGTATAATGTTAATTTTGTGTTTTGGTAGAGTTGAGTTTATCTACAACCCTTCTTCTAATTAGTTGTTAGTGCTTATGCTTAAATGTTCAAAAATTTTGCATTTGCTATGTTGTCATTCAATTATAATAATGAGAAGCCTATTTGTTAAGTTTCATTTTCATATTTTTACTACTATTCCTCAAAGCCATGTTTCATATTTTTCTTACTTCTATTTTCACTAATTCAGGTAAAGTCATTGATGTCAAAAATATCAGAACTTTTGATGTTAACGTATTGTCATATGATTGTGTTGAAATGCCATATAGTTAATAATCTGGTTCAAATCCTTAAGGATATAGTTAAGTATATGTTTGGTTATATTCAAAGTCAATGAAAATTGATTGATTTTTGATACATTGACTTATTGTAATTCATTTTAGTTATAAGTGAACTGAACGTAAAGTTTATGAATACATTTATGTAAAAAACGAGTTCAATAATTTTAAGTTTAATGTCACATTTAGCGATTAAAGATGCAAATCTCACTTCATATTAGAATTAATTGTACTAAAAAATATTCATTTTTTTATTCTGTGGTGAAAACTAATTTTAAATGAATTAATTTTAGTTAAAAATTAGATATTTGAATACATTTGCATAAAAATGTGTTGGAAGAACAACTTTAATGCTAAAAATTGATTCTAAAAAAAAAAAAACTCAAAATTCTAACTTCAGATAGAATTATATCTTGCTTAAATTTAGCTACAAGCACAAAATCATAGATTTTTTTTTTAAACTCGGTATTCGGTCCAACAGCCGACTAATCTGAGGGGATCCCACCGTCCACTTGCAGGGTCCCATTTAAAGCCAAACAAAGTTTTGTATGGATTTGCCCATCAAAATTGACACAAGAGATAATCGAACTTGAAATCTTAAGATGAGCAAATTCTAAGATCCTAAGTCAACCACCGGGCTAACCTTAAATGAATTAAAAAACATAGATTATAATTCATTATAATCTTACAATTGTACTAAGTATATGTTTGAAACTACATTCAATCACTTCAAACACAATTTTGGCTTTTCTCACCGTGGTCTATCTTTAGTCCACCTTGAAAACAAACAAGTACTTAGAGTGGCGATGACCGAAAGTGATTATGAGAAAATATATCCATCCAATTTCACATTCTTAAAATAAATAAAACATGAAAAACAAAAGTGTGTAATTTCACCCTGCCAGTTGGCACATGAAAGTGGTCCTAAATATTGTAGTGCACAAGGGACCAAAAGGGTCACATGGGTTATTTGTTTGAATTCTCTTAATTTGCACAAAGTGGCAAAATTAAAATTGAATATAGCAGACCATGCGTATATAGACATGGAGGTCCCATTTTCAGTGTAAAAAGTAAGGTAGCAAGCTACTGTTAACGTATATATATGTTGTTTCCATGTGCCTGTTCTCAGTTATTTGTTACTACTTTGACAATCTTCAATATACCGTGTTCAGTCTAATCAATTTCACTGCACATTCCTGATTGTAGATACACATTTTATTTACTGCACCTATATATGTCCAGACAAATTTTGCAAATCAAATTGTTTTGAATATGCTGTGGCATAAAAAAAAACACTGAACTTTTGTGGCTATAATGTAGAATTATCATTGCTTACCGAAATCCTCGTACCGTAGTTTAACTAAAATACATCGATAAATGATAACTAAATGAAGTGGAGTGCACAGTCAGGCGTTATTCTAAGATTTGAAATTGAAATTATGTTATTTATGAGTATATTGTTATTAGGGGTGGAGATAGGCTAGGCCGGGTTGGGCCGGGCTCTGTAAGGCCTAAGCTTGACCTACTTCAAAAATTAGAATTTTGCTCTTTTCCATACACAAAACACTCGCGCCCTGCAGCCATGCCTAAAATATCATTGTGTTAGTTAACTAACACAAGGGTAAAACTATGCGTTAGTTAACTAACACTGCGACACTTAACATGCGCATGTGTAAAACACTGCATGCGTTAACCCACGCACAGTGTTAACACATGCGTGAGTTAACTCACGCCCAATCTTTACAGAAAACCAGAAGAGGCAAAAACCTCTCTTTTCCCTAATTTTTTCAGTCATTCTTTCATACATTCATTCATTCAAGCAAGTCATAATTAAATTACGAAAATTAACGGAATAAAACAACGGAATAAAATAACGAAAAATGTCATAAAAGCGTCAAAAAGCGCAAATGTAATAGGATTATAGCCAAATCCTTCAAAATGTCATAAAAAAACCTAGAAAATATCATAAAACCCTACTCCCGTCGACTCCTACTCCTCCGCGTAGAATAAGCAACACTTACTTGTTCAATTGCGTGATTTGATGATGATTTGCTTGAGTTTGGTGAAATTCGCACTTGGAAGGGGAAAATCGTATTTTGGTGAAGTTTGAGAGTGAGAGTGTTGTGTTTATGTTTTGCTGTATATACACTTAAGTCACGCTGCGTGACTTAACTAACGCGGCGTGACTTAAGTGGCGCAAAATCATAAGGTGCGTTAGTTAAGTCACGCAGCGTGACTTAACTAACGCAGGGGTATATTTGGAAATCATGCTGGGCGCGAGTGTTTTGTGTAGGGGGAAGAACAGAAATCCAAAAATTATAGACCTGAGTCTGGCCTATTACCCATCATAGGCTCATTTTCGAGACCTGACATGACCTTTTTAAGAGCCCGATGAAACCTGAAAGCTTGTTTAAAAGCCTATTTTACACTAAAGCTTTGCAACACATGTAAGCCTACTACTAAATAAGTCAAAACTTATGAAAGCCTAAAACACACAAATATGTTTGCTGCTAAATAATGAAATCTTTTTTTTTTATAAGGAAAATAATGTAATCTTATGAAGGTGTAATCACACCAATATATCAACTTAATAGGAAGATGTATTATATATAAAATATCAATAATGGAAGATATATTATATATATAAAGAAAAAAACTTTAACCTGACCTATTTAATTCTCTCAAAAAAAAACCCTGACCTATTTAATTAAATAGGCATTATAAAAAGTTTGAGTCTGACCTTGTTAATAACCGAGTTAGGCCGAGTTAAACGTTGAATAAGCTAGACCATAAACCCATGTCAGACGATCTGGACTGTTTCCACCCCTAATTGTTATATTATACATCACGAAGACTTTATTCATGAAAACGATTCATTTTTATATATTGAGAACTGTTTACACATCCTTTTTTGGCCGGAAAATACAGTGGGGTCAAGGTATGATGACCAGTAAAAAAGATTTGTGACACTTTTGCTATGTATTTTCTCGTTACATTAAGCATTTCCGTTTATTATAAAATAGTGTCTGATCTCCTTTGCATTGTTATTCAATTAAATTTTGTCATGTCACCTTAAAAGAAAAAACTTAAAAATCACAATTTTTCTAATAATTTTTTTTAGAGGACATTTTCCTTATAGATGATGCTCCACTTTGTGTCTACGTATATATATATATATATATATTTTTAGAAATAGAGTGTTGTAAGTGCTGAGACCAAACTGACTCTTATTATTTTTGCGAAGGACCAAACTAAATGTATGTTGTTTTTTTATTGATTGTCACACAAGACAAATACAAAACTTATTTAACACTGGTCATAAATCAAATTTTCTTCCCTAATTTAGCAGAATAATTTTTTTTTTCTTGTTGGAGTTTGAGATATTGAGACTAAAGTGTCGATTATTTTTGTTAGACGTTAAAAGTCGTAAATAAAGAACTAAACTTGATCTCATGTTTCTTTTATCTGAGTGTAGAAATATATATTTCATCAGTTTTGAAATAAATGCAGTTTTAATAAAGATTAGTTTTGGAAATATTTGTATTGCGTACATATATAATTTTTTTTAGTTGTTACATTTCATACACATCATCGTAATTCTTAATAGTTTATTTATCTATATAATAATTAAGACAAATGCTAGCATGTACTTTTATCACACTTGTTACAAGTTTTGTAAAATTGTTTAGTTTATTTTGGAATATTTTCTAACTCAAAGTCAGGTGTAGAAACAGCAAGTGAAGTGTCAATCAATGCAGAAACATGTAACCCTAGGAAGTAATGGAAGATACTTTGGCAAGTCAGAAAATTTGCCATAAATATGAAAAATCAATTTGTAACTACTAGTACCAATTATGAAGCTTTAAAATGGGTTGCATTGCAGTATTTATTTTCACCTGAAATTAAAGTAGAACAATGCTCGAGATTGTTTCGGGCAATATGATACAGAGGCAACGACAAGATACAGCTCCTGTTAAAGGGAGGGGACCAAAACGTTGGGGTTTTCTTCCTTTCCTTTTGGCCTTGTAATATGCATGTCCGGACTTTGATTACGAAGATGCTGATATTTGAGGAACATGCAATATACTAACAGGATACAACTATGAGAAATGCTAACTTGTGTTTTGAGATATAAATTTAGAAATCAAACATTAAAGTTTTTTTTTTGAAATGATGCATTCAATATTTTAAAAAGATAATTTTTTTTCAATGCAAAAATTATTTTTTAACTCCAAAGATAATGGTATCATCATTTTGATGTATTTATTTTGAAGACCTGTTTTGTAAGAAGCGGAGTATGATTATTGTGTTTATATATTAAAGAAGTATGAGAAAGCTATTCACTACCTTCTATGTGTAGATGATACCTTGAACCAAGTTCTAGCAAGGATGATATAAGAAAGCTTAAGAAAAAATTAAATGGCAAGTTTGAGATAAAAGATCTTGGTTCGGCAAACAGAGTTCTTGGAATTGATATCATGTGGAATTGAAACAAGGATATTTGTTTTAGCAATAATGCAGCCAATACAAATACCTAACAATCTCCCCCTTTGGCAAATTTTTGGCTAAAACAAATTAAGGCCAAATACAAAGAATAGAGGGATACAAAATACCATTTCTCTAAGAGCATGAACACATACCTATGAAGAAACAGCTAGCACACAAAATCTAAAGAGATACCTCAGATACACTTCATCAAGTCATCACGAACACATATTCAAGAAGAAGGAGTAGCATAATAGTATCACTAAAGAAACATCAGACGTGTGCATACAAGAATACCTCACGAGTCTTCAATCACAGCTTCAGCTGTAGAGGTATTACACTTATCAGAGACATGCAGCAGCGGATAAGATATTAGCATAGTCTCACAAGAGAAAATAAATTCCTATGCTACACTAGGAAACATAAGTTTCCATACATTGGATGTTCCAACATCCTTCACCACATAGAGCAGAGGAAAAATAAATTCCTATGCTACAAACAGGGAAAATGAATTCCCACACATAATAGGATGTTTCAACATCCTTCATAACTTCAGACAAGAGTACCTGCCACACATAGAGGCAAGGGAAAAAATAAATTTCTCATACCTACAGAGTACTGTCACCAGCCAACCATAGAAGCAAGGGAAAAATAAATTCTCATACTTACAAGTGACAGACATGGAGTATTGTCACCAACCACATATAGAAGCAAGGGAAAAATAAATTCCCACACTTACAAGTGACAGACATGGATGTTTAAACACCTGACTCAACATCCTGTCAACCAGCTTGAACTAGCACAAGCACACATAGAAGTATCACTCCCCCTGAATATATGAACCTATGAGTGACTACTTACAGGAATATTCCATTACCCCCCTGAACACATGCACAATAAGAATCTTGAAAGCCAACACTCTTAACGCATAAAATAAGGAAAACTTCAGGGCTGAATCAAACAAATCTTTAGGGAATTCTCACCAACTAGCATACCTAAGCTAGCACACCTATCAAGGTCACATAGAATCACCTAGACTTTTAAAAGTCATACACACAGATATGTTCCATTAAACTATAACACATCAGCAGGAAACATGTACAACTGAAACACTGAGAGAAATAAATTCTCAAAGCAGCATCAAGATGTTGTAGCATTAGTGCCAACATCTACACAAGTCTTCACAGACATGTTCCAACATTCTAATGAACATCAGCAAGGAACATGTACAAAATAAAAATATTGAGAAGTTCTCAGATCATCATGAAGATCATCAAGATGTCGCAACATTAGTGCCAACATCTACACATAACCTGAAATAGTTGCAAAATAGATGCCAAAATAAATGCAACAACAGAAAACAAAGGCATAACAGGCCAACATATAGGTGCAAAATAAATGCAGATAACATACATGCAGAATAGCACATATATAACAGGCATATAGAGATAAGATAATACCCATTTTTCTCCCCCCTTTTTAGCCACAAAATATGCCAATACAGCTGGTAGAGGACTTCAGGAGTACTTCATTGCATGTATACCCCACAAATCAAAGACGTGCAAAAAGAGAAAATTGATAACATGTCTCACAACACAGATGATCAAGCCTCCTCATGCAGGAAAATTTCCAACTTGCCTCTTAGTTTTTCAAATTGTTTAGCATCTAAGGCCTTGGTGAAAATGTCTGCCAGTTGCTCCTCTGTATCAACATGCTCAAGTGTCACAACCTTTTCTTCAACAAGATCTCTGATGAAATGGTGTCGAATGTCAACGTGCTTTGTTCTACTATGTTGAATATGATTCTTTGAAATATTGATAGCACTTAGGTTGTCACAGTATAAGGTTAGAACATCTTGTTCAACATTATACTCCTTCAGCATCTGCTTCATCCAAACAAGTTGAGAATAACTACTTCCAGCTGCAATGTATTCAGCTTCAACAGTAGATAGGGACAAAATTTTGTTTCTTACTAAACCAGGAAATTAGATTATTTCCTAAAAAGAAACATCCTTCAGAGGTACTTTTTCTGTCATCAGCATTTCCTGCCCTGTCAGCATCACAGTAGTCCATTAGCTTAGAGTTTTCACTATATAAGTATAAGATCCCATAATCACTGGTGTTATTTATGTACTTCAGTATCCTCTTTACTTGAGTAAGATGACTCATATTTGGTTCAGCTTGATACCTTGCACACACCCCTACAACAAATGTGATGCCTGGCCTGCTTGCAGTAAGATATAATAAACTCCCAATCATGTTTATGTACATGCTTTGATCAACAGAGATACCACTTTCATCCTTTCTCATCTTCAAGTGAGTAGCAGCTGGAGTTCTTTTGTGACCACCATTATCCAAGCCAAATTTATTCACAATGTTCTTGGCATATTTACTCTGGGAAATGAAGATTGTATCCTCCATTTGTTTAACCTGTAGACCAAGAAAATAGGTCAACTCACCAACTAAGCTCATCTCAAACTCAGACTGCATTTGCTGAACGGAATGTTGAACCATCTTGTTTGACATTCCACCAAAAACAATGTCATCAACATATATCTGGGCAATCATTAGTCTTCCATTATCATCTTTTACAAACATGGTCTTGTCTGTACCTCCTTTTTTGTATCCTTGATCAACAAGAAATTGAGTGAGTCTCTCATACCAAGCCCTAGGTGCCTGCTTTAATCCATACATACCTTTCTTCAATTTGTAGACATGATTTGGAAAGCTAGGATCAACAAATACTTTAGGTTGTTCAACATAGACTTCTTCATTCAAGTAGCTATTTAGAAAAGCACTCTTTACATCCATATGGAACAACTTGAATTTGAGTATACAAGACACACCTAGTAACAATCTTATAGATTCCAACCTAGCAACAGGGGTAAATGTTTCATCAAAGTCCAAACCTTCTACTTAAGTATAGCCCTGAGCTACAAGTCTTGCCTTATTTCTGGTCACAGTTCCATGTTCACCAGACTTGTTCTTAAAGATCCACTTGGTACATATCACATTCATACCTTTAGGTCTTGGAACTAAATCCCAAACTTCACTTCTTTTGAATTGATTCAGTTCTTCTTTCATTGCTTCAATCCAGAACTCATCAGCCATGGCTTCTTTGACATTCTTTGGTTCAATCTTGGACACAAAGCAGGAGTTGGGAATGACGCCAACTGATCTTCTGGTTGTGATTCCTTGATCAGGATTCCCAATGATTAGGTCTTGAGGATGATTCTTCTAAATTCTAATAGAGGGACCTTTAGTAAAGGACATCTGATGTTGCTCAGCTTCTACTATTTCTTCTTTCTCAGGTTCAGATTCATTCACCTGAATAGGTGCATTTGTTTACTGAACAGATGTTCCAACATTAGCATCAACATCAGGAACTTTTTCTTTAGGCACATCATCTATCACAACATTAATAGATTGCATCACAATTTCAGTTTTAGAATTATATACTCTATAAGCTCTGTTGTTTGTGGAGTAACCAAGAAAAATTCCTCCATCACTCTTAGGACCCATCTTCCTTCTGTAATCTCTATTAGACAAAATGTAGCACTTGCTACCACACACATGGAAATATTTGACAGTAGGTTTTCTTCCCTTCCATAACTCATAGAGGGTTGTTGTGGTTCCAGTTCGTAGGGTTATCCTGTTGTGAATATGACATGTTGTGTTCATAGTTTCAGCCCAAAAACGATAAGGTAAGTATTTTGCATGAAGCATGACTCTGACAGATTCTTGGAGAGTCATGTTCTTTCTTTCTACAACACCATTTTGCTTGGGTGTTATAGGTGATAAGAATTCATGTTTGATTCCCTCATCTGAACAATATTCATCAAACTTAGCATTTTCAAATTCAGTTCCATGATCACTCCTAATTCTTACAATGCCATAGCCTTTTTCTCTTTGCAGTTGTGTGCACAATTCTTTGAACACATCACAAGTGTTTGATTTTTCTCTAATAAAGTTCACCCAAGTGAATCTTAAGAAATCATCAACAACAACAAGAACATACCTTTTTCCACCAATGCTCTCAACTTGCATAGGTCCTATCAGATCCATGTGCAGAAGTTCAAGGACTTTAGAGGTTGCTTGTGAAGGTGAGAAAAACCACAAGAAAGG
>Ga0228711_1010052_pt1 | contig 12578 bp, 7 predicted proteins | sample MedpolnodulmetaG_2_FD_177996 | JGI IMG/M metagenome (GOLD analysis project Ga0228711, IMG submission 177996) | Root nodule microbial communities from Medicago polymorpha collected in Santa Monica, California, United States - brown nodules | ecosystem: Host-associated > Plants > Roots > Nodule...
TACCCGTTCAAATTTGCGGGTAATTACCCGTACCCATGCCCATACCCAACAATGCGGGTATTTACCCGCCCATCATGGGTATTTTTTGCGGGTGCCCACTGGGCTTGGGTCCAATTGCCATCCCTAAATGTGATCATAGATTTTAATTTTGAGGAACAATTTGAAATATCATTATCTCCATAAATCAAATTTCTAAACCTTCAATGATTAAATTCGTAATTCAGTTTGTTATTTTTTGTCCAAATTTACCTATAGCAAAACTAGTACGAAAATGAATAAATACTCTCTAAAAATCAAGAGATAAAGCCACTTACCTTGCTCCTTGTCTTGACTTTTCCTATGGGAGCACCTTAAATGTATATTTTCAGAAAAGAAAAAAAAAACAAAATTTTTATCTGGTTTTTAAAGAAGCTCCCTTTCTTATTATAGTATTTCTTTGTGTGAATCGGGTATCCACCGCAAGCAACTGCAAAGATTAATATCTCTAGTCAAATAAGAGTATAATGGGTTGTAAGACTTTTCCCCAAGAGATTTGACACTGCTACGTTCTCAAAGCTGGATTCAAACTCATATCTTTAGTTAAACCGAAAGAGATTCATGTCATCTATATGCTCTCGGTCTTTCTTATTAAAGTATATTCTGCTTATTGCAGGTTTTGCTGGTTTGCTTTGTGGCAAGCACAATTATCAATGGAGCTGTAGCTGTGTTAGGCTACATGATGTTTGGAGATAATTTGAAGTCTCAAATCACATTAAATCTACCAACAAATAAAATAAGTACAAAAATAGCAATATATGCCACAGTAATAACTCCTTTCACCAAGTATGCTATTGTAATCACTCCAATAATCAATGCCATTGAGGACAAATGGCATCTATGCAAGAGCAGACCTGTAAGCATTCTCATAAGAACAAGCATAGTAGTCAGCAGTGTAATTGTGGCACTATACGTTCCATTTTTTGGATACATAATGGCTTTTATTGGTGCTTTCTTGAGCATGGCAATCTCATTGTTGTTTCCTTGCCTTTGCTACTTAAAGATGCACAAAGCTGCTAGGCGATTTGGGTTAGAGTTGATGATAATCATATCAATTTTGAGCATTGGTACATTTATTGCAATACAAGGTACCTACAGTTCACTTGATCAAATAGTGAAAAATATAAAGACATGAAGGTTTATATGCTTCATGCGTCTAAACAACTATTTGAGTTACTCTACTACAAATGTACAATACTAATTAGTGAAATATATTTCTCGTTGATTTACTCTTTGCTCATGAATTAAAGAGGAAAGTGTAGTATGTGTAACACCCCGATTTTTAAATAATAATCTATTAGTATTGTTATTGTTAGAATAATGCTAAACACATCGAACACATGTTTGTGAACCTGGTCGCAAATGAATTGGCAGCATAGCATCCCTTAGATTTTACATTTATTTGATGAACCACTTAATTAAAAAAATTTAAAAACATGTCCGCCCAGTGGCGGATCTAGGAATTTTGTGAAGTGGGGGCATCATATACAAAAATTTGAAACATTAAATTTATATATATATATATATATATATATATATATATATATATAGAGAGAGAGAGAGAGAGAGAGAGAGAGAGAGAGAGAGAGAGAGATAGAGAGAGAGAGGATCCGTTGACACCAGGTATAAGTCTAGAGACTTACACCAAATCTCAACCGTTATAATTATTTAATCTAACAACTCATACTATTTCAATAATAAATGAAAAAAAAAACACGTTAAGAAGTTAATAGGAGATTAACATTGTATAAGATACTCTTGATTTGTTATTAACTAGTGTAACGCCCCGTGCCAAACACGAGATACATTTTATTTAAAATTTTTTAACATGTTTTACATATTAACAGATTTTTTAAATGTCATTGTTTTTGTTACTTTTCATCCATAATTTCGGCGTTATGTGGTATTTTATCTTCATATTTAAAATTGAAACAATAAATCATCATTTATTGAGATAAAAAAAGTTAAATGTTATAAAGAGACAACTATTTTTGTGAAAGTGATAAAATAGTCGACAAAAGTACAATTAAGTTTAAAAGATAAAAACACTATAAATAGTTAATATATTCCTACAAAATTAACTAATTAGTAAGAGTTCATATTAGCTTTGGTTTACAGTCATTCAATATATCAAATGGATATGATTACCTATGTTTTAATTTTTCACTCTTAATAAAATTATTATTTTTTTACTTAATTTCAATACTCTTTCTAATCTCAATTATAAACAAAAATACCTAAATTCAAAAAATTAGTTGTATCAATTATTTTGGTTGGTTTCATAAATAATACAACATTCTCAAAAGTGTCATCTGCTAAAACTTTCATTCATGAGGATAAAAAAGTCATTAAAATAAACTTACATGAATTAAAATATATTTTAGGATAAATAACTTTTTTTTTTATAAATTGACGTGCCTATATATGGTGGACACCATAGGTGTATTAAAATGAAAAGTAGGATAAAAAAGAAAGGAAGGGGAAAAACCAAACCAAATGTTAAGACAATCTGTAACATGGAAGACCTAGTCTATTCTTAACTAAATCTTCCCTAATCTGAACATGTGTAGAAGACCACCAAATAAAATCATTGATAGACAGGCCTAAAGTATCCAACTTATATCTGCACAATAATTTCTCTATCTTTTTAATTTTGATCAAGTTAAAATGATATAAATGTAGTCTGAACCTTATCATGAAATTCATTGATTGCAATAAAGTAAGACAGTTAAGCCATCTATTTTTTATATTCCAAGGAACAATTTGAATTACTTGGTGGCTAAGGTAACCAATTTTGAATCACTTTCAATCTAAGGATTATGCCAATTTTTTTGGTAAGCACATTCCATTGCAAAAATGACTGCCATAATCTAAGCAAACAGAGCATTACTGATGGGGTAGATCTGCAAGTGCACGGTTTACCGATGTAGTAATAATGAGTATCGTTCCGACAGGGAGTTATGAATTTAATTCACTTTTAAACAATGATTAGATTGAAAGTTTAAAAGTTAAAAAGTTGTATTTTTGTTTTGAAAGAAAATAACAATAATAATAAAAGCGTCTTGGGATTATTGGTTTGTCATGGTGATGAATCCATCACAAACCAAACCCTAAACCTAAAACTTTATGTTGGAGCTATTTTCTAAAGACAAGTTTCTCTTTGGCCTATCACATCTCTTTTCGGTTTCAGTGAGTGTGTTTCTTTGGCAACCACGCCTATTCTCATGGTTGATTGCTATTGAAATCCTTGAAGCACAAAACTTTATTGTCTCAAGGTTTGCTAGACTATTCTCATTTTTCGCAATCCTTGTCTAATTTCATTTGATCCAATATCAAAACTTCATCTTTCGATACTTCACTTGATATTTGTGATTATGAATTAACAAGTATTAACCCTCGACTTTTGTTTTATTGATTTGATACTTGTTAATTCATTATAAAAACGGTGAAATAGATTAGAAAATAGATTTACATAAAATTAGGGTTCGAGGCTTGGTTTGATAGGGATTAGGTAATTAGACTCATCCAACAATCCCAAGACAAAGAAGTCTATTCACTCACGTTCATTGTAGACATAGAGAAGAAGAAGAACAACAACAACATAAAAGTAAATAACAATAAAATAAAGATGAACTCTTATTCAAAGAAACAATTGTCACTTATTATTTTCAAGAACAAAAGATGACTGAATATGTTCGATAGTTGTTCTATTTATAGTCTACAACTACTTAAGCCCCAAGAAATACATCAATAGAGTGTTCCACAAGAAACTATGGGCTTTAGGTCAGAAATAAACTAAATAGGCAGCTTGGTGGGGAAGCAAAAGCAGCAAAAGGAGTGTCGTGGTAGTGGCTTCATATTTTTGTACAAAATCTTCGTATATTTGGTCCGAATCAGCTTCAAATCTCATTTCTTTTGCTCCAAGACTTAATCTTTCAAATATTTGTTCCTGAAATTAAATAACTTGCAATTGAAGTAAAATAGTTCTAAAAAGGAAATAAAAACATATAAAATCTAATTAAAACAGACTCAAATAATATATAAAAAAACACTAATTAATGACTCATCAAACTTCCCCATACTTGAATCTTTGCTTGTCCTCAAGCAAAAGACATAGATATTAGCAGCATTAAACAAGATTTAACATATGAGAACATAATTAAAACTCATATCTCTAAGGCTTTGTTCTAAGTGTACACTAATCACAACTTCAAGCATTTCTCATGAACCTATTCAACCCAACAACAAGTCTCAAGTGTGTGTGTGTGTGTAGTCCAGCTTTTTCTTGCTCCTGCGTAAGAGATATTATGAGAAAATAGGTTCTAACCTTAACACTAAACCAACCGAGAAAAGTCATTTCTTCATTTCATATGAGAAAGATGAGAATTATTTGTTCATTTGACATTTAAGAACTTTTGGAGAACTGCAGAATTTTTATTGATATTTGGAAACAACACCTTCACGTAGGAAGTCAGGCAGTGCGGCTCCTGCCCCCTAGAGTCAATGGTGCCCCTATATATGTATTTGTTCTGATCCCCTTTTTGATAAGTGAGAAGGAATTACAGAAGGTAGTTTAGTTTTTAGAGACAACACCTTCACATAGGAAGTCAGGTAGTGCGGCTCCTGCCCCCTAGAGACAATGGTACCCTAGAAATTATTTTTGCTTCCGACCCTCTTTATTTGACCTTTTTATTCCTCACACTAACTTATATTACTTTTACTTTTGAAAACTTTTAAGGGTCAATTTACCACCAAAGTTAGAACGTGCTCCTTAAAATACCTACCTACACACTTACTCAAAGACTGCAACTTTGTGCTTTTCTCGAAGAGAATTTTCACAATAAAACATAATGTCGGTATAGCAAGAACACTTAAAACATAAGAAATTACTTTCATGTACAAAGAAACAACCATTTCGGAAGAGACTTAACAAAAATTTTATGTCATAATTCACAATAAAAACAAGCTGCTTTACATGCCTTTCGCAACAAAACAAAACAAAAAATTAAAATTCAAGGGAGTTTGGAAACACTACGACACTTAACTAAACAAGACACTTTATTGGCTCCCCCCACACTTGGGTGAAGCATTGTCCTCAATGATTTAAAAAGAAGGAAAAATTGCAAGAAATAAAAGAAAAAGGATTTTGGAAAGCTCACAAATTATTGGGGACCCTGTGCAGGATCCTCGAGGTTAAGGTGCTGCATCATCCTTAAGAGCATGTGTGACACCCTAAATCCCAAAATAATAATTATTATTATTTATTCAAAAATAGAGTTTGATTCGCAGCAGGAAGTGTGAAATAAAATACTTTTTTATTAATACAAGAATTCACCCACAGATTTAGGATACCACATTGACTCATAACCAATATAATTCACGTTTCACTTCCTTGAAATTATAATAATATTAACATCGAATCCTTTGGTTTTGAAAATACTTCTTTTACATCACAAAAAATGATTTTCTTGTACAAAACTAAATAATCAAGCAAATCCCCTTCCTAGTGTCACTATCAGAGCTGAGCTTTTCCCGACACTTGAACTTTAAGACTCGTGAACCTGTATGCACACTACGATTTCGCAACCGCGGGGCCAAGCCAGCAAACACAAACAACGAATGGGTGAATTCCGAGAACATGTAATAGCATAAAATAAATAAAAAGAACACGCAAGAAACCAAATTTAAATATCGTATCAAACCAAATCACATTTAGAAGAAATCATCAAACATCAACACAATCCAATCATCAAGTATAAACGTCACCATATCAAATCACCAAATATGAACAATGTTACATCAATCAACTTTAACACAAATCATAAAAATATTTAAAACAACAATCTAACTCAACCATTTCTGCCACAATTCAAACTTTAATATGCATGCTCTCAAACTATAGACTCTTCATTTTCTTTGGTACCATTATATTTTAAAGTACTTGGTTAGGAGTTTGATAGTACTATGCCACCACGTAGATGGACGGACAATTCACCATATCATGTTGGTCTTATCTTTATTGATAAGCCGGGAGGGGGAATATTATGGTGGTTTTATCATAGATAAGCCGGGGAGGGGGAATATCACGGTGGTCTTATCATCGATGAACCGGGGAGGTGGAATATCATGGTGGTTTTATCATTATTGATAAGCTGAGGGAATATCATGGTGGTCTTATCATTCTTGATAAGCCGGGGGAAATCGTGGTGGTCTTATCATTATTGATAAGCCAGGTGAAGTTTGACCTCATAGACTCTCTCATCAATCCAACACACTTATGCCAAAATTATTTTCACTTTTAAATTTTTAACAACTAGTTTCTCCCCTCGTTGGCCTAGGACACCCCTTCGGGGTCCCATCTTAAGCCAGGTCGAAGTTATCGTTATTCTAATCTTTTCGGTAATCTCAATTTCAAATATATCAACTGTCTTTCGTTTCATATTTTCGTCTCAGTATGATTCACAACACTTTCGAATTAATACGACATAATTTCAATCTCACATATTAATCACAATACAATATTTCATCTCACACCACATATTCAACATATTGACTAAATCTCACATAAACATATAAGCATTATAAAATACACAACAACACACATAATTTCAATCAACAAGAGTCCAACTAGCCGAATAAGCACACATTAGAATATTAGCAAAACAACTAACTCACATAACACATTTCTAACAACACATACGCTTAGTTCAAATAATATCTTAGTATCTATAGCCATATATATTTTTCATACCAACGATTCATTTCAACAAGATCAACATCATATAACATCACAATTATATTAATAATTGAATAATTAATCAATTCAAATATTTGTAGCAAATAAAAAAAAAAGCAAAACACAAACTTTATCAAATACATCATTTACCACAAATTCAACATAAATTAAATCAAATAACACCTTAATAAAGTTTCTAATTTCTCTTTTAACCTCACGCTTCTAAATTTGCACATTAGTTTATTCTTCTCTCAAGGACTACAACCGTCGCGGTGAGTCCTAAATGAACTTGTGGAAAATACAATTTTCCCGTTCATCCCATTTAATTTATACTCATGATCTCGAACTCTTCTCTCTCACCCCATACCTAGATTGAAGCTTTCACATAATATAAGAAACTCAACAGCAACGATAAATCTGAACGGTATAACAACGAGTCTGTTTTTCATCGGTGTAGCAACTTAGCGTTAATTTCCTCATAAGGAATGAATTGGCTAAACTACATTGAACCTGTTACAATAAATTGAATCGGCTTATGAACTCGTGATTTTATTTTCTAAGAATTTACAACAGACCATCCAATATTTTAAAATCAACGTTAAAGTACCTATTCACCAATATCAATGGTTATAAACCAAATCATCCTATTCCCATTTTATCAATTTTTACGTGAACACATAATGATAGTTCATTGTCAACCCAAATTAATATTATCAAATTCTCAATTTCATACCTATTTATCATGTTACACTAGTTTGATTCTCATAGTAAGTACTAACCCAAACTCATCAAATTCTATACATAAATCAAATGTCCAAATCCCAAAGTAGGTCTATGAAAATTTTATGATAAATAATAAAAACAAAAATAGTGAAATGTGCTCCCCAATGCTATAGGTTTTCAGCTTTTTCGTTTTAAATCTCCGACGCTGAAGGAAACTAAGAATTTGATTGCAGCGGCGGCACTAATTTCTATGTTTAAGATCTAATGTTCATGGATTTCTAATTAGGTTAGAATAATATATATACTCATATAATTAGTTTGTAAATTGGGCTCACTAGCTTAGTGGATCATGTTAGTTTGTGATCCCTCCATATCTCTCAACATTGTTATTCTACTATATTATTATTTTCATAATAAAATAGAAATAGATCTTTAATATTAATTAATTATTGATAATTTAAACAATTTACCAAGACAGAAAAAAAACAAAAACAAACATTTAGAAAAAAAAAAGTATTAAAATTGAAATTAGGGTGTTACAGCATGCAGTTATTTTGCTCGTGTATGCGATTACCTCTTTGGACATCACCGTGTAGCCCGGAGATTTCAACACCTTGTCTTTGTTGCTCGGTGCTCATTCTTTCGATTTCGGTTTGCATCCTAGCCCACCGATCATTGTCATATTGCCCACCATCTTCTTCATTATGGCGCACCGGATCATCATGCAAGTATGCACCTTCCTCATCCTCATCTTCACTATCATCACCATGATCTTCTTGTACCTGTGGGTTAGTACCAACATAAAGCAAATTTTCCACCTTTTCTCTTTGAAGCCATTGACCTAATTTGAATTGGGTTGGTTTGGGTGAAGGTTTAGTTTTGGTAAGATTTTGTGTGTTGTGGTGAGGATTGATGAAGAAATTGGGGTTTTTGGGTGGGTTTTAGGGGATACGAATTTGTGGATGATTGCCGTTTTTGATGGATGGATTGGGTTTGGGGTGAAGTTTAAAGTTGATTTGGTTTAGAAATTGTGTGATTTGTTGAAGTTTAGAGAGAGTTATGAAGGTTTGAAGGTTGGGGTTATGGAGGTTTAGAGAGAAGTTTGAAAGATGAAAGAAGTTGTGGTGTTTGAATGAGGAAGAAGAAGGAAATTTTTTTGAGGTATAAGGGAGGGAGTGTCGCGCACGGCCGTGCCACCACAGGCACGGGACGTGCGTACCTTGCTGGTTTTTGTTGGTCTTGTGAAGGGTTGGGCAGGCGAGGCCGTGCCACCACAGGCATGGGCCGTGCCACTGTTTCTGGTCAACCGCATCATATTTTTTTTTTATTTTTTCGAATCATGTTTGGACAAATACCTACAAAACAAATTAAAATAACACAAAACAAAACAAAATAAAAGCAATTAAAACTCGTGGGTTGCCTCCCATGAAACGCTTGTTTAAAGTCATTAGCTTGACGATTAGAAGGTTTCTCTACCCTATACCCAACCTTTCACAAAGGCACAATGGCATCAAACTGTCACTTTCTCCCAAGTCACACATGGCTTTTTCTATAGTCTCGGATCCTATGACACTTGGTATGGAAAAACTCCCTGGATCCTTAAGTTTAGGTGGCAATTTGTCTTGAATGATTTCAATAAATTTCCTAAACTGCTCATCTAACTTGGACTTATCAAACCCTTGTGGGAAAGGAATTTTTGGCTTATATGGTGGTGGTGCGTTAGGCTCTTCACTCTCTACTACAACTTTCCCACTTCGTGGCTTTTCACTCTGTACCTCAACCTCAATTGTCTTGGTTTCCACAAAGGGGTCCTCTAATTGCCTACCATTTCTAAGTGTAATATCATTCATTTGGCCTTTTGGGTTAGCTTCAAGTTGGCTCGGAAAGATTTCGAAGGTTTGTGAGGAAGAGGCTACTTGTTGGACTACTTGAGGGATTTGAGTCTCTAGCATTTTGTTGTGAGTACAAAGAGAATCCACTTTTGATGAAATCCTAACGAGAGAGTCATTCAAAATTCCAGCTTGGATTTTAAATTCTTGGTTGTGCCTAGTTTGATCTAATACAAGATTTTCTAGCAAAAGTTCAAGTCGGATTTTTGAGGGACTCTTTGGTTGTTTGCAAAACCAGGTGGAGAGTCATTCAAAATTCCAGCATGGATTTTAAATTCTTCGTTTTGCTTAGTTTGATCCAATACAAGATTTTCTAGCAAAAGTTCCAAGTCAGAGTTTTGAGGGACTCTTTGGTTGTTTGCAAAATCGGGTGGTGTTGTTTGTTGTCCAAAAAGATTTTGAGGAGTTTGAATATAAATTTTTTGATTGTTCCTAAACCCTTGATTATATTGAGCATAGTTTACTTGCTCAGGACTTCTAACAACATTACCTAGTTGACTTTCAACACCAGTATGACCAAATATTCCATAAACCTTACAAGGTGGTAAAATAGGGGGACAGAATTCCATTGATAATGGTTTTGAGCCATGCCTCAATCAAAACAGTTGAAGGTAAAAAAAAAGTGAAAAAAAGAAAAAGAATATATTTTTTTCTCAATCTAACCTGTATTAAAAAGTTAATCAAAATTACATAACTTCTCGGCAACGGCGCCAAAAACTTGATGGGGTAGATCCGCAAGTGCACGGTTTACCGATGTAGTAATAAAGAGTATCGTTCCGACAGAGAGTTATGAATTTGATTCACTTTTAAACAATGATTAGATTGAAAGTTTAAAAAAGTTGTATTTTTGTTTCGAAAGAAAATAACAATAATAATAAAAGCGCCTTGGGATTATTGGTTTGTCATGGTGACAAATCCTTCACAAACCAAACCCTAAACCTAGAACTTTATGTTGGACATATTTTCTAAAGAGAAGTTTCTCTTTGGCCTATCGCATCTCCTTTTGGTTCTAGCGAGTGTGTTTCTCTAGCAACCACACCTATTCTCATGGTTGATTCCTATTGAAATCCTTGAAGCACGAAACTTTATTGTCTCAAGGTTTGCTAGACTATTCTCATGTTTCGCAATCCTTGTCTAATTTCACTTGTTCCAATCAAAACTTCATCTTTCGATACTTCGCTTGATATTTGTGATTCTGAATTAACAAGTATTAACCATCGACTTTCGTTATAAAAACGATGAAATAGATTAGAAAATAGATTTACATAAAATTAGGGTTCGAGGCTTGGTTTGATAGGGATTAGGTCATTAGACTCATCCAACAATCCCAAGACAAAGAAGTCTACTCACTCACGTTCATTGTAGACATAGAGATGAAGAAGAAGAAGAAGAACATAAAAGTAAATAAAAATAAAATAAAGATGAACTTTTATTCAAAGAAACAATTGTCACTTATTATTTCCAAGAACAAAAGATGACTGAATATGTTTGATAGCTTCTCTATTTGTAGTCTACAACTACTTAAGCCCCAATAAATACATCAATAGAGTGTTCCACAATAAACTACGGGATTTAGGTCAGAAATAAACTAAATAGGCAGCTTGTCGGAGAAGTAAATGTAGCAAAAGGAGTGATGTGGTAGTGGCTTCATATTTTTGTACCAAATCTTCGTATTTTTGGCCCGGATCAGCTCCAAATCTCCTTTCTTTTGCTCCAAGACTCAATCTTTCAAATATTTGTTCTTGAAATTAAATAACTTGCAATTGAAGTAAAATAGTTCTAATAAGGAAATAAAAACATATAAAATCTAAATAAAACAGACTCAAATAATATATAAAAAACACTAATTAATGACTCATCAATTACAAATTGCAAGGTTTGAAACAAAACAACCAATACTCTCTCCATGATTGTTTTTGTAGATGCCTTTAGAAGTTGTAGGTCTTGGATTGCCTTAAGTTAGGCCATCAGTGTTACAATTTATCCAACTTTGGATAGGTGACTGTCAAATAACCTCAATAATTTTGGTGCTCTTTGATGATGAGTATCCACTTTAAAAGCTTCCAAAATAACAAAAACAAAGATAGTTGGACCATTTGTTAGCTTTATAAGGTTACGAGATAGAGAAACTTGAGTTGTGATCATAACAATAATTGCATTTTTTGTAAGTTTTGGTTTTTTTTTGTTTGTTACAAAGGTCTTGAGTTGTTGAATCTGATTATTTCTACAATACCACATAGGATAAACAACAATAAATAGAGACAAAGTAAGTTATATTTGATTTGAGATTAAAAAAATTAATTATTTATTTGTTATATTTAAAATTGAAAAGAGTCCCTAAAAAAATATTAGAGATAGTATTTGTCTCAGAAACAAATTATCTATGAAGCACTACTAGAAAAAGCAAAATTAGCAAGGGAAATTAGTGACGGAAAAAATGAAATTTCTCACAAATTCCTTAATCACAAAATTTAGTGACGGAATTAGAGAGGGATTTCACATTTTCCCTCACTAAATATCCCTCACTAATTTTTGCTTTTTTAGTAGTGAAGAGAGAAAAATTGAGAAAACAATTTTCTTTAATATCTTCCCTCAATTTTATTTTATTGGAGATCAAGTGTCATAAATTAAAACACTCTAAATTAACGTCCTTTTACTTTACCGTAATTCTGATTTCCAAATCATTATTTTTCATTTTTTAAAAAGAACCATCCCTCCTTCTCAAAGTTCCTAATCGAAACCCACAAACCCAAACACGAGGAATAAAAAGGTATAAGATATGTATCAACTTCCTTGATTGCATGTATAATTGTTTTCCATTGTAAAGACTGAACCTATCTAATATCATAATCTATATAGTACCTTTTGAAGTTAAAGTGTGTCCAAAATATGGAGCATAAAAAAGACATAAGTAAAATGTGAAAAAATTCTCTCTACCAAAATAATAGTAGATTTTCTTTAGTTCTTTTGTCTCTATAATTTCAGGGTTGAAAGTTGTAACACCCGTATTAAAAGTGTCTAGAATACTTAATACGTTCGTTAAAACTAATACTGGATACATTAAATGATACAATACGGAAAGCGACATAAGTCGGAATTCAGATACAAGAGTCACATATTACATTATTTAAGCATGATCAGACTAATGAAACGAGTACAACAAGTCTCATCACGATACATATAGCTACAATAAC
>Ga0228711_1010053_pt1 | contig 12573 bp, 11 predicted proteins | sample MedpolnodulmetaG_2_FD_177996 | JGI IMG/M metagenome (GOLD analysis project Ga0228711, IMG submission 177996) | Root nodule microbial communities from Medicago polymorpha collected in Santa Monica, California, United States - brown nodules | ecosystem: Host-associated > Plants > Roots > Nodule...
TTTTGAGTAATATTGTTTGAAGGATATTGATTATATGTGGTTGGATAATGATTTATATTAATTAATGTGAATTTCCATAGCTGACCTTGTAACATTGATAGCAACAAATATATAAGTAAATCATTAAAAGAATTATTATAAATTATCTAACTTCGTACAATGGGTAAACAACAGTGCAGCCACTGAAGAAAAAAAAAATTCATTCCCTCTCCCATGGTACGAGACCTATGTGGCCCTATAGTTTATACAATTTTATATTTTTTTCTTCCAATTTTAACCATGTTAATTTTATTATTATTTTTTTAATAAAACAACTAATCATGTTCATATTTAATAATTGACACATTTTTTTCCTTAAAAAAAACTGTCACACTTTATATAAATATGAGTTTTGCTAGAAGACACCTTTTATGAATGTGTCTTTTAGCAAGTTATTCTATGAGCATTTGTTAAAAGACACCAACTAATTTTTATGAAGGTGCCTTTTAGCAAAGTTATAACTAAAAAGTGGAAATCACACCTTGAGGTGTGAGTTGTTAAAAGACACCTTCATGAATGACTTCTAGCAAAATCCTATAAATATATGGTTTGCTAACTTAGACCAACAAAAAACACGAGGGTTTAAGTTTGCAAGTGTGCATCTTTTCATTTGCATAAAAACATCGTTCATTTTTATTATTTAACACAAATAACTTGAAGGTTACTTTGGTAATTTTCATTATAAAATATTTGTTAAGTTACACCAACACTCATGAATGAATAGAAGCTGCGATGCGATGCGATGGAGGAAATAGGCAGATCAACATCAACATCAACATCAACAGCAGAGAAGAAGGCGATGTTGCGGCCATCTTTAAAATCCGATTCTGAATTCAACAATTACCAACTCTGGAAACAAAAGGTATTTATTCTAATTCTTCTAATTGTAATTGTAATTAATTAGGTATTAGGGATTTGATTGATTGATTGATTCAGTTGAGGGAGAATTGCTTCAAAAGGGTTCGACAAGACAGAAGTCGTTTGCTTTGGAAATGTAGGCTCTCTTCTTCCGATGAGTTGGATATTGTATTACGTGATATTGTATCCGATGAATTGAATAAGATCAATAATAATAATAATAATAATAATAATAATGATGATAATGATCTTTTATGGAACGATGATGATGATGGTCCCATTAAAGCCCAGGAGGGTGATTGCGAAGACATTCTTCTTGAAATGCAAAACTTATTTTATCAAGACCTCAATTCCCATCCACCACCACCTCATATTGATATTGATATTGATATTGATACTTGGGAAGATGACTACTTGGCTCGTGCTGTTTATGACCATATGCATCTAAATAATCCAGATAATAATAAGGTATCTATCTATCTATCTATCTAATCTCTTTTTTATTCAACAATAATTAATTATACTCTCTCATTTCATTCTCCAAATTAATTCTTCATTCATAGACATGTGGAGAACCCATTTGGTGTCCTCTCTGTAAGCAAGGACAGCTCAAAGACACTCACAATCTCATATACTGCACTCTTTGTAAACTTCAACTTACCAAAGCCAACGAGGTACTTACACTTCTCACTTACTCATTTTTAAACACTATTCATCAAGGACATGTATTCCCACCAACATAAAAGGGAATTCTATTGGGCTATCTTAGCGTAACACAATCTCTATAGCTTCGGTATTTTTCTTATCTGAGCCTCAAGGCTATAATGACTATAGAATTTAGGCTAGTCCTAAATCAACTTCAAAAGCTAGCTTAAGGGGTGAAGATTGCCTAAGCCTTTAAGGACTACTTTGCCCATGTCCTAGTCAATGCGGAATTTCAACGCACTCCCCAACACCAAGGACTTGATATTTGTAGCATTGACAGATGTATAGTCCAGTAACAATGATCACAATACACTCCCTCACACCTAGGACTGGATATTTGGAGTGAGGACAAATGTGGGTTGCTTAATAACAGATCTAGGATAGGCTCTTATACTATTTTGAGAAAAAGATAATGAAAAAACATTTGAGTGAACCCATGTGACAATTTCACACCGGAGAATATAATAGTGTCATACATATAAAGATTCATATAATCAACACAAAGACCCCTCAATAGCTTGGTGAAAACATTTGTTTGTTGGTCATTTTCATTTACAAAGTCTATTGTACTGTCTTATGATAAGATTTTCTCCCTAATGTAATGACAATCTATCTATGTGTTTGTTCCTCGTGGAATTATGAAATTGAGGCAATATGCAAGACAACCTGATTATCACAAATGAACATCCTCTTAAACAGTGGCGGATCTTCCTTGGGACCTGCATGTGCCATGGTATCCCCTAAGGTTTCTATATATATGATATTATCCGTATTGTATCACTAACTTTCGCTTGTCTTAGTGGAGAAACGCTTGGGAAGTGTATCACATGTCGCGGGTTCAGCACCCCCTGATGTCTTATTTTTCATATTTCTACTGTATTTTTGATAAATTTTAAAAAAAAAATCCTTGCTGGGTCTCGAACCTGCACCATTACACTGCATTCAAGCAAAATTTACCACTATTTCAATTAATAACTTCAGCAATTTCTTAGCACAGTTTAATATATATTTCGAAAATGTTTGGCATCCCCAAGAAAAAAACTCAAGATCCGCCACTGTTCTTAAATATCCCCAATCCTCAGTTTTTTAACCAATTGATCGAGCCATATAAGCTTAGAAGTGGCCGAAGCCACGACTCGATAATCTGCTTTTGCACTCGATTACTTATAACAATATGTTTCTTACTCTTTCAAAATATTATATTATCACCAACAACGAGATAATATCCAGAAGTGGATCTCCTATTTTTTGGGAGAACTTGCCCATTTTACATCTGAATATCGCATGATTTGTGTATGACCCTTTATATTCATACAGGAGGCTCGTCCTTGATGCTTCTTTCCTATATTTTAGAATAATATATGATATTTATCTTCGTACAAGAGACCTTTCCTTGATGCTCCTTTAATATATTTCAGAATGTTGATCATAACATCCCAAGCCAATGTCCTTCATTGGGAGAGTTAAGAAACCGACTTAAGAAATATAAAGATGAGTTACATTGAGATGATTTAGTATTCCAACTAATCTCCTTGTACCTCTTTGGGACTATAAAAGAGTCCCACCCTAACTTGGAAGGAGTATGGCATTGGGATCCATAGAACTGGAGTGTCACATACTTTTCCTTTTTAGAAATCACAAAAACTTAGCTCAACTCAAGTGGTAAGGAAAGGATTGCCCTAGCCTTATAAGGGCTGTTTTGACCACTTTATTTGTCGATGTTTGGATGATCTGATGTTGATTGTTATGCATTCTCGGATTAGTTTTGTTTTATATTCGACAAGAATCTTTTAATTATTACAGTACCTTGTACCTTTATATAAATCTCAGAAGTTTAAATGAAAACATACCAGTTATATGAACTACTGTTTGATACCACCATTTTTATTAACTACTAGTCTTGTTCTTCTGATATTTCAGCTTACTTTGGACTTTTTGCGAGACCGGCTTGCCGAAGTCCATATGGAGCATCTTGACAGAGGCTGCAGACTAAAACCCAGATTTTGTATAAAGACAAAATTTAATTTAACTGCATTATACATTGTGTGTGAAGGTTGTGATACATTTGAGGTTGTAATTTAACAATTTTGTTGGTATTTTTAATATAGTTATTGGAGGTTCAACATAATTCAAGATTTTTCTGTATCTTTGTTGTTTGGCTTCATCATTTTGTTTGGTTTCTAATATGCTGCATCGGAAAAGGTTATGTGGTTGCAGAAAATATATGGTGAAACTGTAACCCGAGTATATGCTCAAACAGCAATGTGCTTCACATTTAAGAAAAATAAAAAGAATGCAAATCAAACTTACAATGTCGAAAATCATATACATTTTCCCCCTGCGAGAAGGTCATATGATTTTTTTTACGCAAAGTCATGACTTTTTAAAAATGTAAATAACAAGATTGGCTTGTTATTCATATGATGTAGGAGTATTGTATACTTTGACACTGCCATCTGGCATCATAGAGAACAAACAAATTTGCAAAGAGTTCGAACCTGATAATAATATGATTTCCAACAATGTTTTCATTTAGTAGGAATGATTAGATTAAAATTTACCAACCTAAAACAATGAGTCATTTATCTCTAGTGTGAGTCTAATTGAATGGATACCTAAATGTTGTTCATTTTAAAAGACCAATCCAAAAATAATAAAACTTAAAGGACCAATCCAAACGGAAGGTTAAACTTAAAGATCAAATTTATAATTTTGCTGAAAACTTACAAAGGATGATGACTGCTATCCTGATAGTTTCAACTTCTCGCCTATACCAATTTTGAGTTCAATTTATTAAAAATTGGCTGATGTCATCCCACAGATGTACACAAGGGATTGTGCTAATTGCTTTCCTTGTTCTGTCATGTACTAAGGAAGCAAGTCTTTCATTCCTTGCTCAAGTAAAGTAGGGACAGACCTCTTTCGTTTATCCGGGAACCTCTTATGGTAAACAATATATGATGCATGAATAAAATACAGCAGTGCAGCAGGAAATAGCATGAGGATGCGGGCATTATAAGTTGAACAACGGATTCAAATGCTTACAATTCAAAATTCAATAAAATTACAGCACAACTTAAAACAATACACCGACGACTAGATACAGGAAGTGAAAATGATACATGTTATTAACGAAAACTGCCATAATAATACATTGATTTAATTTAACCTACAAAACTATAAAAATCGATGTTTCAAAAACTCGAGTAGCAATAAGACAAAATTTAACACTCAGATCTCCCTAAAGACCTTCTCAGCAGCAGCAATGGTCTTCTTGATGTCATCAGAAGTATGTGCCAAGCTGGTGAACCCAGCCTCAAACTGTGAAGGTGCCAAATAGACACCTTCGGCTAACATACCCCAGAAAAACTTAGCAAACTTGGCAGTGTCACTCTTTTTTGCATCTGTGAAATTGTACACAGGTCCTTCTGTGAAGAAAAACCCAAACATCCCATTTATATGCCCACCACATATTGCATGCCCTGCCCTCTTACCAGCTTCAACAATGCCTTGAACAAGCTCACCTGTAATTTTGTCCAAGTATTCATAAGTTCCTGGCTCCTTAATACGCTTCAGAGTTTCTATGCCTGCAGTCATGGCCAAAGGGTTCCCACTCAACGTCCCAGCCTGGTACATAGGTCCAGCCGGAGCCACCGTCTCCATAATATCTCTCCTACCTCCATATGCACCTACTGGCAAACCCCCTCCAATGATCTTCCCCAGAGTTGTTATATCAGGAGTTATGCCAAAGTATTCTTGAGCACCTCCGTAGGACAAACGAAATCCAGTCATAACTTCATCAAACACGAGAAGGGCATTGTTCTCCTTGGTGATTTTGCGCAAGGAACTAAGAAAATCAGGTTTAGGAGTAATGAAACCGGAATTTCCAACAACAGGTTCGAGGAAGACTACGGCTATCTCTCCTTTGTTGGCTTCAAAGATTTTCTCAACAGCAGCAAAGTCATTGAAGGGGGCTGTAAGGGTTTCATTGGTGGCAGCTTTAGGAACACCAGGAGAATCAGGAAGTCCTAGGGTGGCAACTCCACTACCTGCCTTAACAAGAAAAGGATCAGCATGGCCATGATAACATCCCTCAAACTTGATGATCTTCTCTTTGCCGGTATAAGCACGGGCAAGGCGGAGTGCACCCATGCATGCTTCTGTGCCGGAATTGACAAATCTGACCATTTCAATGCTGGGAACAGCAGAGATAACCATCTCAGCTAGAGTGTTTTCAAGAAGACAAGGTGCACCAAAGCTGGTTCCTTTCTTCATTGTCTCGGCAAGAGCGGCGAGTACCTGAAATTAAACATAAACGCAATATATGAGAGAATTGAAGAAGAGGTTATGTTAAAATAATAAAATGGTAAACCCTAGAAATAAGAATGGAACCTGATCATCAGCGTGACCAATAATTGCAGGACCCCAAGAACCAACATAGTCAATGTATTGGTTGCCATCAATGTCCCACATGCGAGCACCTTTGACGGAATCAATGATAATGGGTTGTCCACCAACTGATTTGAAAGCACGAACAGGAGAGTTCACACCTCCAGGCATCAATTCCTAATCAAATCGATTATTACATTATTATTAGACTTTGATGTTGATGAATAATAAAAGCGAAGAAGAAGAAGAAGAAGAAGAAGAATAACCTTTGCAGCGGCGAAAGCTTCTTCAGATTTACGGAGAGTGAGTTTTTCGGTGCTGGGCTTCTGGTCGGTGGAAACAGCCATAGTCAAAGAACGAGTTCGACATCTCGCTGAAGAAGATGAGAAGCAATTGAGAAGGGTAAGCCCTGCAATACCCGAAGCAGCCATTTCAGAATGTTAGATAAGATTCTCAATCTCTCTCTCTCTCTCTCTCTCTCTGTATTATTAATACAAAAAAGAATAAATATAAACTGTTTTTTAGATTTCAAGACCTCTTTTTAAGCGTTGTGAGAGGGTAGTTAATATTTGACGTAAATATTCATTATTCAATCAATATCACTTTTTTTTTATAAGCCAAAGCAAAATGACAAAAAAAATAAAAAATAGTTGGTGCCCTACTCTAATCTTTTGCCATTTGCTAATATATATTATTAAAAAAGAGAAAAAATACATAAAAACAAGGGGGACATAAAATCTTACCTAGACAATCCATGTGAATCACCCGTAACAGGTAATACATCAAATAGAACAACACACAATGGATTCGACCCTAATAAATTCTAACAAACGAACACTACGTTTGAAAGGAGCAACCGAGTCTATAATTTGGCGAATGAAACGTTCGTCAACACGAAATCGGATCATGTACCATCAACTCCCTGCAATATCAGCAACAAGCATTAACGACTCTTTCGAGTCCGCACAATCCCATTTCAATCTATGAAACCACAAACAATTGATCGGGGAGTGGGTTCGACCGCCAACACGGTAATTAGCGAAACCACACACACCAATTGTTTAATGCGATCATCAACAAAGTAACAACCATTTTTGGCTCAACAACGGTACCATAACCACCTTCTAAGAAAGTGAACCGGAGACAACCCGTCGTACGAGATATGGTTTATGAATCGACTGCCAGCACAGATCAGATTGACGTACCAACCACCCCTGCAACCAAAACAACGAGCATCACATCCCTTTCGAGCATCACAATCCACACCTTACATTTACACAAGTAACAAGGTTGTAGGCAAAGGAAACAGAACCACATACGCGCAAAAAAGGCGTTAAGAAACAACAAGAATCTTGTTGAATCATGAACCGGTCTTACTGTATCGTAGCTTTCGACAACAACACACATGGCAACGACAAGAAGGAATCGAAATAGAAGAAAACCCGAACACGAGATCCATCAAAGTACAGATCTTCAAGAACCCAGTCACGGCGGTGCGAGTCGAACGAATCCAAACCGCAGGCGCTACCGCCGGACCAACACAGGGCGCACCTAGAATCTGGACTTCCGACGAACCACTGTCGAAAGAACAGAGAGGCGATGCGGATGGCTTACCCATCGTCGCACCACCAACCCCCACCATCTACATCTTGGCGACGGCGATTCGGAAAGAGATGGAGGGCAGTGCGTACAAACCGAAAAAAGAGAAGGCACAAACGATGGTGGAGGCTGAATACGGTGGTTGTGGCTGCTGTTTGCAAGAGAGACGGAAGGGGAAGAAAGTGGAGCGGCGGCTAGGTCAAAAACGATCAATTATTTGCATTCATCATCAATATCACTTTAAGTAACAACAAAATTCTTGATACATGCAACGAATCAACATTGTCAATTCCCTAAAAAAAAATCAACATTGTCAATTAATTAATTCATTTAAGGTAAATTCTTTAAGGTTATGTTTGATAACACAAATCTAGTTTATTGAACTGATTTATAAGTTTGTTTTGACAAGATGAGATGTGATTGGTAAAAAAAATAAAATTTATTAACTTATGACATTTTTTGCAATGTTGATTAAAGGAGCGTTTGAGCTTATAACTTATATCTTTTTGTATTTTCTACCAATTTTAACCTGGTTTATTTGATTTGATTATTTTTTTAATAAAAAAACTACCCACATTCATAATTAACTCCCACGTTTTTTTAACAAATGATTAACTCCCACGTTGTAACCAAAAAAATAATTAACCACCCACATCTTATGGATATCCTTTTATATTTTCTTGTTCATTTTTTTTTACTTTGCTCTCCATTCATATAATTATAATTTTAGGTAAAATTTACGGTAAAATAAATAATGAAAATAGTTTAGTTAAATAAAACTCAAAAAAATTCTTTAGATAATTTTTTAATTGAATTCATAAAGCACGTTTATCATTTTGGAGATGAAAATATTTTATTTAAATAAAAAGAAATAATCAAATACGACATTTTATGTCATTTATATTTATCATTAACTTAAACAAGTAATTTTACCAAACACTTTAATTTTAGTAAGTTAACCTTTCAGCTATCAACCATCGGATATAAGTTAGTTTTCAGCTTATAACTTATTTTTACCAAACACAATCTAAATACCCAAAGTTTGATTGAGTTTCGGTGCCTCCTAGGTAAAATTTGCTTAAAATTTGATTTGATTTTGTAAATAAATTTATGGGTCATCCATGCTAACTTGTGCTTTTCGAGCACATGTTAAGAATTGGATGAAAATCAAATTCATTTTTGCTAATTGGTGTAAGCAACCATCGTGTTCAACTTAGGTGTCAAAAGGTCGTAGTAAAACCTTCCAATTTGGTTCTCTCGTTGATTGCCAAGAAAACTCTACCTCTCGTTGAATTTGATCCTTCAAAACAATAACCTTATTAATACAATTTCGCAAACATCGCTAAATAAATTCATAATATTTGAATCCAATTTGGCCCTCAAGGATTCACATTTCACCATCTTTACATTTCATACCACGCAATTTGCCAACACCTCCATCAAACTTAACATTCCATGTTTCAATGACACATACCCCCTTGGTTGAATCTTCAAAATCAACTGATTTTTTGACTTTCATCAAACGCACAAGGATCAGTGATTGTGTATTGGTCCATTCTACATAGAGGATACTTCCTTGACGTGGTTTCGGTAGAGGCACGTTAATAAAAAACTGCTTTCTTTGACCTCCAACGTGAGTTAACTCACGTAGGTTTTCGGAATGTGACCAAACGTGACTTACTTAAGTCACGTTTAAGTCACGTGGAGGGTATTTTAGAAAGTTCGGTTGGAGTGCGCAATTTTTTATAGGAGAAGAGCAATTTTCTTATGGTAAAGGATGTTGCTGAGTTTGTAAAGACATTTCATGTTGGCTCACTTGTTTCCAAAACAACATTGTCATTTTGCTGAGTTTGTAAAGACTATCCAAGGCTGCTCGCTTTAACATGCTAGCAGGTACTTGAATGGTCTGCAGATTGTAAGAGATGACGAAAATCATGGGGTCACTTAGCAAGAGCTTTTTCATTTGAGCGACACAAATTTGTGCATGAGAAACCCAAACTGGGGTAATCTGTTCACATCGGTTGAGTGAGTAGTATTATAATACCCACACTAATTTGTGCATGAGAAACCCAAACTTGGGCAATATGTTCACAGGGGTTGAGTGGTATTATAATACGGATCTAATTAACGCGTGTCATAAGAAACTAAATTTACATTGAAAACCAGAACATTTAGATTTTTAAAAAATTAAATGTATGATTTTTAAGATATACATTTCGTTAATATGTGCTCAACATTTGCCTTATAATACATTATAGAGCGAATCTTACCTAGACACAAACCCAAATAAAAAATATTTGAGCACACATACATAAATGGGGAGAATTAAAAGAAAAATAAATTAGTCACATCACTTTACTTTTATTTTTCTTATCTATGTGTGTGCCCAATTCATTTTTATTTATGTTTATGACCATGTTAGACTTTCTCTACATCTATAATCTATTAATCTTTCCATGAGTTTCACGCCTTTTTAGGTTGTATATGACCAACCCCACCTTCCCTTACGGTATACAATTCAGTGAATCCCTTCAAATCAGCTCTACATCATCCTATCAAAATAGAACTGTCCTACTATTTACAACACTTAATTTTCATAAGATATTCGAACAAAACATTTAAAATTCAACAAACATAAAAATATGAGAGGAAAACAAGTGTGTTGCGAACTTTTCTAAGATTCTATCACAATCCAAACATAGTTTCTTCTTCCTCTTTCATTACCGATTTCGACTAGGAGTACAGAAAAATCAATTATACAGAGATATATCAAATAATTGCTAAGAAGTTTCTAAATGAAAATCATGGATAATATACATGTTATAAAAAGAATATATCTAACTGAATAACTCTACACTTCAGGAGGTTCCTATTTCATCCCTTCCTCCATTTTCGCATAAAGTCCCTTCTTGTCCCGACCATTTCCATAAACCTTTAAAATCTTTTCTGCATCGCCCATAAACTTTGAATAACCCACAGCTGGGTACAGTACCACCACAAGTATACATTGGGCATAGCACACTCCACATAAACCATAATTACAGAGAATACATTTCTTTCGCATAAGAGCTGAATGAAGAAATTGCATAATGTGGTTGCTGCTTCCAATGACAGGATTTCAATATGCCACCAAAACATAGGGTGACAGATTCTCCAGGCATTATACAAACACCTATCATTCTCAGTTTTTTGAGAAGCCATCTTATGTCAACTCCATAAAAATCCAAATTATTTGGCACGGAAGTCATTCCGAAATATCGTAAGGTTTTGAGTAAACTTATCCCTGTTTTTTGAGTCTATGCTTAGAGTAACGTCTGCCATAAGTTTATCAAAACATAGAGAGAGCCGCTGGTGGTGATCCACTGGCTGCAAAAGTAACCAATCCATGTTACGCGATGTAATGATAGTGGAATAACATGGTATTTAAAGGCTAAAAACTCTGAACCATTATTGACTTCTATTAGAAAGTTACTGTTGCCACTTTGATGTATTGTCTAAGCAAAAAATTTGTAATATTGTAAACAGTTATCATCAAATCCAACGGAGTTTTTCACACGACAAGGTTATGTGTAGAAAGATATCAACACAGAGGGTCTCTGGGTCCATTATGTTAAAAATTCACACAAGAGGATCCATTATCTCAGAGAAATAAAAAATGACAATTAAAAATTCTATAATCTGACTTTGAAGTTAGGATGAGAATGAAAATACCTGTGATGACAAGATTTGAGCTTTCAAATCAGAGAATGTCTGCAAGTAAATGACAGCTCTCAGTTTGTCAATCAAATAGAGTATAACTGGACTTCTGTTAGCAATCAGCTAATACGGATGCATATACTTTTATTGTGTATAGGATTACTAACAGGCCGATTCAATGCCTAAATTAGAGCATTAATTAATTGGACAGTAAACATTAATCTAGTATGTTGAAATTAAACTTCAAGCTGGAGGATATACAGCATAAAAACTGCTTGCATAGATTTTGAGAATAGAAAAAAGGATTTGAAGGACCATTACCTTCTCATTTATGAGTATCAAGCTCAACATTGGTCTGCTTAGACTCCATTGGTTGCCACAGTCTTCAAACAATAAGATCTCAAACAGAGTCTTCAAAATCTAGGCATGAAGAAGACACCCAAGTTAGATAATATCAACAGCCCCCCCGCCCCCAAGAGGAAAACTGATGCAGATGAGCAGAATGAATTAGACGCTGTTCTATGTTTTGAAGGTTTGCACTGCATTAGTGTGTAAGTTGGAGCAAAATGAAGACATATTAAGATTATCTACAACAGGAATTTTCCAGATTACAGAAATAGTTTTACAATAAATATTAGAGGAAAATTAAGAATGAATGAATGTTTAACTGACTAGTGAGCGGTAAAATTTTAAATATATTTACTTCTGGGAACAGAGTGGGACACTCTGCAATATGACGAGCAAGATTGACAGATGCAGGTAAATTTGGAGCCTCTCCCATAGTGATGTTGTTAAAATAGAAAGCAGCCAAATTATCAACAGCGGATGCACACTGTAATCAGAAATTAAAAGAGTCGGAAAACAGCATAGTTACAAGAAACCAAAGACAATAACACTTATGGCAAAAGAATCCTCTGAAAAAAAAATACAATGAAAAGATGTGATTTAGACAGGAAGATGCAAAAGATATGTAACCATAACCTGTGATGATATACTTGTATCCAAGCCTTTTAGACCAGATTCGAGGGAGCCAACTATATGCATAAAGGTGTTCGTGTCCAAGCTCAATATGAAAGTGATGTGGCTGTTGAACAAAACTTCCAAGAATGCAAAATAAGCCCTTGTTAGCTGCATAAAAGTGAAAACCAAGTGAGCATTCACCTTAATATTTGCCAAGTTGGCACAGAAATTGTCGGACACAAAATTCAGACCTAGATAATCTAAGACCCAGATAAAACTGTTAGATGAAGTCCTGTGAATAATTTTATAGCTGACAGACTCCTATGC
>Ga0228711_1010055_pt1 | contig 12569 bp, 14 predicted proteins | sample MedpolnodulmetaG_2_FD_177996 | JGI IMG/M metagenome (GOLD analysis project Ga0228711, IMG submission 177996) | Root nodule microbial communities from Medicago polymorpha collected in Santa Monica, California, United States - brown nodules | ecosystem: Host-associated > Plants > Roots > Nodule...
TAGGTCGCGGCTTTCTTCTTGGCGTGGCCGTTGGTTGCGTCCTCGGCGTGTATGTTGCTCCTTATCTCAGCCGTCCGACGGTCGGGATGGGGAACATTTCCGGAAGCATTTTGCCTCAAATGAATGAGGCGACAGCCGTACCCGAAAAGGGTACGTGGCCGACAGACGATCAGGCCAAGACCCAGCTATTCGCATTATCCAAATGGGATCTAAATAGGCATGGCAACGGATCCACCGTCAGCGTCAAGCGTTGCATGCAAATTGCAGATCAGGAGATCGCTTGCGAGCTTTCCGCGCAGCTCAAGTGGATCGACGGCGAAACGCAAATTGAAGCGGTTTTTCAAGAGGAAGGCGGCGATTGGAAGATGATAGCGGCAAAGAATCGCTAATGGCTTTTCTCGACGCTTCACAATCTCTAGAGCCGAGTTTGTTGCCAGAATGCTGGGGCGCGTCCTGAAGCATTTTGTTTCACCGCCTCAAGAGGAGCCCGTGAGCTAAATTTCCCCTAAAAAAGTGGGGAATGAGCTTTGATTCTTCGGAGGTGCCTGCTCCTAAATGCTTCAATGCGGTGCATAGTACCCGCTGAGCGGCGGAATCGAAAAAAGGGTAAGGTCCGTGACTGATTCAATGAGTTTAATGAGTGCACGGGGTTTGGTTGAAGTAGCCGATCCGGAATTTGACAGGCCGGTCTTCCGCCAGTCGGGATTCGACGGCATCCTTTCCGCGAAGGAGATGGATGAAAAGATCTCGGCGTGGCTCAAGAAAACGCGCGAAGCCAAAGGCATCTCCCGCGCCGATTTAGCGCATTTGCTCGGACTGTCGGTATCTGTTTACGGGAGATACGAGCGAGGCTCAGAAGCTCGGTTGTCGATCCCGCGGCTGATTCATCTCTGTGAAATCATCGGTTTTATGCCTCTGGATATGATCTTCGACGCAGCGCCGCATTTGTGGGGCAAGACGCCAGAAGAAGCGGAAGACCGCAAGACGCTCACCAAGATCGTTGAATCTCTGCCTCACGAGACCATTCGCGACTTAATCCGGCTCATGAAACGCATGACGCCCGGCGAACCATCGACCGACGCCGTCGTCACTAGCAACAGCGAAAGCCGCTGAAAGGGCGCACTCGACCTTTGCGGCCAGCACTTAAAACCGCGGCCGCCCCACTCCCGTTTACCACAGGCTCCGGCCTTCTCTTCGGCGCAATGAGAAAGCGCGTTCAGGCCTCCGCCTGCTTCGCTCCGCCTAAAGGCCGAATGGAAAACGACAGCGCGCCGGAACTTCTTTTTCGGGGCCCTCGTGGCCGCCGCTCCCAAGGTCAACATCAGCATTTTGAATCGAACATCGATCACCGATTCATAAATGTCATTGGACGTCTGAGTCTTGCCCGTCCAATCTTGGGAACATGGCGCAACATTGGTTCCACCTTTATGTTCAGCGCACCGACGCCCGCAGCAACATGGCGCGCTTTTACCAGTTGTCGGTCGAGCCGGATCTCTTCGGCGGCGCTGCACTCGTTCGTCGGTGGGGCCGCATCGGCACGCGCGGCCAAGAGCGCATCCACCTCTACGACGATGACCGTCAAGCGATTAACCGCTTCCTTGTCTTGGCGCGCAAGAAGCGAGCCCGCGGGTATAGGCCACGATCGTGCTCTTGAGGGGAGAGAAGCGTCGGATCGGATCTTTCCCCCTAGTCTAATCGCAGGTAGCATTCTGCCTAATCTAACTCTCGGCTACGTCCTCACCTCCACCGAAGGCAACAGGAAGCGAGGCCTGCCCTCCCCTCGTGCGATCATTGTGAACGATGCCCGCCGAGAACAATTGCTCGCGGCACTGCCGTTAGGTTTCGCCATCCTCTGCAGATAAGGGACACGGTGCCCCATCTCGGTGGGCGCGGTTACGCGTTTTTTGTTGCGCATTGTCTCGACCGCACCAACGTTGTCGATGAAGCAATCTGCCGCGGTTTGGTTGTGGGGACTCCCACTTTGGAGCAGGAGCAGCTTTGCATAGCTGCATTGCACAAAGAACGTTTTCCAAATGATCAAAAAACGATCATTATGCACATAGTTGATGCACACATAGCGGTTTTCCTCCTAGTTCCGCTGCAACAACTGTTCCCCTCTGGAGGTTCATACCTTCAAAACTCATGGGCCGCGGTTTTCCGGCGGCTTTTTTTCTTCCGCCGCTTTTGTGGCGCAAAGGCCGCGCCGGCTTTGGCCTCCATGGCTGAGCGTTCCCTGTAGCTTTCGGCGTTCATTTCGTTAATCGCTAGCGCATCGTCGATAGGGCAGAACGCCACCTTGCGGATCTTGTAACCCAGTTTTTTGGGCCTATATTGCAGCGCAACATCAACGATCCTGTCAGACCGACTTATCGATGACAGGTTCCCTCTAAGACAAAAGCGCGCGCTCCTGGCGCATTACCGAAGGAGTCATTTCATGACAAATGCTATGAGCAGCCTGGACATCGGCACGTGCCGAGGCCGCGTCGATATAGGTCCCGCTGTCAGGCAATCTCGTGAGACCATGGGATACAGTGTCGAGGACCTCTCCTTGACCTGCGGTCTCACCGCCGCCGAAATTACAAGGATCGAACTGGGTGCCGATGTCGATCCCGCCAGGCTCAGGCGCATTGCCGCTGCACTCCAGGTGCCAACCTCGACGTTTCGCCTGGCTTAGCAATCGCGCTTCCCTCAGGCACCCCCTTAATTTGCAAACCCTCGAACATCCGGCACGTACATTGTGTAGCGCAGGCGCGTGCGGCTATCCGCGGAACTCGCGCCTCAGCGGGGTTCTTTGCGTCGAGGCCAGCGGTGCGACCTCGCTATCGGAATCAAATCGTTCAAGCATCTTCTTCAGCCAGAGGTTCTGTGCACGAAGCTGTTCAGCCAGCAGCCGCTTGAGGCGCTTGTTGTCTGCGTCCAGGGTGGCAAGCTCGTCGAGGGAGATCGGATCGTCAACGGCCCCGGTCTGCGCCCTTCCATCCTCGTGCCCAACTTCCGAGCTGCGCGCGACCGTCTGCGCGGGAGCCCGCTTTCGAGGAGTACCGGTTGATGTCGTTCGCGGCTGCGGTGCGGGTGGGCTCTCCTGCACCTGCACGATGACTTCGGCCGAATGATCGGCCTGGTGGTGCTTAGAGATTTCGACCTTTGCGCCGTTCGCAAATGGCACTGCTACGGTGTCGGCATCGTCGGCGCGTTCTTTGACAGACTGTGGATTGATCGGATCAGCCGGCGCAGTTTCAACCGAGGCCGGCATTCCAGCTGCTTCATCTGAATTGAACAGATGCGACGCCTTCTCTTCCACTTCGCGAGCAAGAGCCTTGAGATCCGTGTCTCCCCAGATCGACTTCGACCGGGCTTTTGGCTGTCGCCGCCCCGACTTGAATTCAACAACGAACCTCCGTTGTGGCGTCTTCATCTATTTTCGTTCCCAGGCAACGGTGAAAAAACGAAACGCCGACCGGCGCCGCTGCATTTCTGCTGGCGCACCAATACAGCCGTTCCTACCGCGCTTCAACTGCTCGCCAACCAATCAAGCGGGCGCGCCTTTCACCTTGCAAGAGCTAGGAACCAGAGCGCTTCGTTGCCGCAAACAATGCCAAATGGAGAGCAAATATGAGCGTCCGGCGTAACACGGAAGACGCCGAAGAAACTGCGCCCTGTGCACGTGGCCCTACTTACTCCAAACCGAGCCTCTTGCGCAGTTCGGCGTTTTCCGCTCGCAGCTTCTCGGCCAGTCGCTTGCGGAGCCTCTGGTTTTCCTCTTCGAGCTGGACAAGATCTGCCAACTCATCGCCGATCGGCAGCGGCTTGGTGCTCTTACGTGCCTTTTGCTCGCCAGGCTTCGCGGCACCTTTCCAATGATAGTAGGTTTGCTCTGATATGCCGGCGCTCTTGATCGCGTCCTTGAGGGTCTTGCCGTCGCCGACTTGTGTCTCGATCAGGCTGAGCTTCTCACTCCTCTCTTGCTCGCTATACCCCCTGCGTTTAGCGGCCGGCGTCTTTGATTGAGCTGGCTCGGAAGCTGCCTTTTGAGGCCGTGGCGACCTCCGCTTCTTGGCCGTCGGTGCTTTCACTTCCGCGTCGGTCGCAACAGGCGCAGCAACTGGTCCCGCATTACTCTCGTCAGCCATCAGCAAGTCCCTCCTTAGGCGATCGCCTGTTTTCGGCTGAGTGCTTTACAGAGTCAACACAACCATCGGAGTCCTGCTTTACGGATAGTTGATGTTTTGACTTGTGCCTAGAGCCTCTCTTGAGGCGCGGCACCCGCAGCGGCAAGTATACGCTGGATCTTTCAAACGAGAGCTGCCTGCTCAGCAGGCTCTCGTTTGATGCAATCGAGCGGCGGCGACGGCTTTGCCGCCGAGCAAAGACGAAGCAAGTGCCCGCTTAGGGGAGCGCCGCCAAGCTCACGAAACGTTGAAGCGCTCGAGCATCTTCTTAAGCTGATCGTTCTGCAAATGGAGCTTTTGAGCGAGTTCGGTCCTCAGAATTTTGATTTCCTCGTCGAGTGTTGCTGCGTCGTGGAAAAATAATTCCCGTGGGGACAAGGGTGGCAAGCTTTGATGTTGCTTTGGGGCGACAACGCTCTGGGCAGCCAAGTGGCCGTTGGCTCTCTTCCCCGGTTCTCGACGCTTGATCGGCGGTTTGCTCTCCAACTTCGTGTTTGCCGTGCTTTTCGGCACCACCGAATTCGCTTTAGGACTCGAATGGTTGGCTTTATGCCCCCCCTGTGTTTGAGCCTCTTCAGCATCAAACGGCGGTGCTAATGCGTGGGTGACATCGTCATCGCCTTTTGCCTGATCCGATGCAACCGACCCTTGATCAACCAAGAGATCCTCCTCGTGGGCAGGTGGGCTGACACCTGCCGTCGAGGGCGGAAGTGCGGACGTATGCTCCCCTTCGCTCTCGAGAGCCTTGGGAGCGGTATCACTCCCGAGCGAACTCTGTTGCGCTTCCGCCGCTGGTCGCCGCGAGGTCAATCGGGCAAGGTATTTCCACGGTGCTTTCATGGTGTTCCCCTCTTCAGGCAGCTGGACTCGGCCTCCAGTGTCCTCGAGTGTCGGTGCTCCAGCGGGTGCGGATCATGCGTCAGGATAGAAACCGAGGCAGACCCTGACAATGCCAATGAGGTCGGCTGAAATGGATACTCCCCGGGAATCTGTCAGAGATATCTGCCCCGCCGCCTTCCTTCCGGCCGAATTACCTGCACATTGACAAACTGGGCCGAGCGATAGCAAGCAAAGGAGAAGATATTGATCGAATCGGGTTCGAGCAATGCGGATCGGAAGCTGGCGCTGACAAGCCGGATCGTCGCAGCCTATCTTAGCCGCAATGCGGTTCTTGGCGATTTGCCGGATCTTATTCAGCAGACCTATTTCTCGCTGAGCGGCACATTTCCGCGACATCAGGCTGAACCGGCTGTTGGAAAACAGCGCCCCGCCGTTCCGATCAAGAAGTCCGTGACAGTCGATTTCATCATCTGCCTGGAGGATGGTCAAAAATTCAAGTCCCTGAGGCGCCACCTGATGGCAAAGTACGGCCTCACTCCGGAGCAATACCGGGAAAAGTGGGGTCTCCCAGCAGACTACCCCATGATTGCTCCAAGCTATGCTCGACAACGCTCCGAGCTTGCACGCGCGTCCGGGCTGGGCAAGAATCGGTAGAACCATTTCCAAACTCGGCAACCTCTTGCAAGGAGATCGGCCTGGCTTATCGCTGAGCCTCGGAAACAGCTGCCCGTCAGTGGCGACCATGTCCACGGCGGTCCAGATCGGTATATTTTCGGGCCAGCCGCATGTTCCCTGGAGCTTTGGAGCTTCCAGACGATCCGCTATGCGATCCTTCTAGCACGGACCGTGACGATCCTCGCAACAAGCCGGCACAGGCTCGGCGCTCCACCACCCTGTCGGAGGGCGCAGATCGCCGAGATCGCGGGTATAGCCAATGCCTCCTCGGGGACTGAGCAGAAGGTGCACATGCTCATACCGAAGGCAGCGAAACGGCTATAGATATCAACAAGCGCACTCACGTTTCCAAATGGAACCTCGCGACTCGGTCACAGGCTTTGAACACACCAGCCGAAACGGAGCCATCACTTTTCCTGACCTGCATCCGCCGGACAAGCACTCCCACGCATGCGCGATGCGCAGTAAAATAGGAATACCAAATCCCCTAAATTGTTACTGGAAAGGCTAATACCTTCGTCTAAGATCGTCCATGCATCGACACACCTCTAGCATTGCCAGTGCTCGTAGTGGGCTTTGCGGCAGACCTTGTTTCCGTGTCCTTGCTTCATACTGCAGAACAACAGTTAAATCTAAATGCCCTGGCCGGAGACGGTCAGGGCTCCATCTATGCGTCTTCAGGTGGTTTATCCGAGCGCGTCCCTGCGAGAGGCTTTGTTTGATCCACGCCGGCTCCGCTGGCCGCTGGCGCGGAGGACGAAATCGCCCTATACCTGCAAACAGCGAACGCATGGCTCCCCCAACACGTAAGTGATTTGCGGGAAGATGAGGCCACCACCCTCGGCGTTCAGCCTGGTCAGAATAGTGGGGACGAGGAAGGCTTTCGCGACCACGCCAGAGCCGTCGGACGAGCGAACCGGTGCGGAGGTGAAAGACAGTGACGCGCCTTCGCCGCGAGCAAACGACTTGCATGGTAACCCTACAGTGAGCCCCGCGATCATAACCGAGCAGTAGGATTTATACAGCAGCGGTGAAAACGGGTCGCCCTTTGTAACACTCGCTTCGAGCTGCAAGTTCGGCAGCCTGATTTTGCAGGGCTTTCTGGGCTGCCAGTTCCAAAGGAGCAACTGCTCGAGGCTGGTGATCGGCGTGTCGGTGATGCGGGCGAGTGACGACAAGCCGGTGAAGGTAGCCCTCGAGTTACCTGCATCATTACATCGCGACCTCGTCGACTATGCGGAGCGGCTCAGTCGCGAGACGGGACGCCTTGTGAGCGACCCACTCAAACTGATCGTTCCGATGCTCGAACGCTTCATCGCCACCGACCGCGGAATCTCAAAGATTCGCAGGTCGAGTTCTGAGGCGGCGCCGTCCAAATCGTAATCGTCTCAGGTCCGGGACCTAGCGTCTAGCCAGTTGTCGCTTCTATGCTCCGATAGCGGTGAGGATTCGCTCAGCGACCGATTTGTCGTTCAGATATCCGACGATGCCGTGACGATTCTCCGTCTTGTTGTCCACCGAGTCGTAGTTCTCGATAGCCGGTGTGACGGGAAAGTTAGCCGCGTCCAGCGGATAAAGGGCAACGACGTCGCGCCGGTCAAAAGCATTGAACCAATCGGTCACGGCCTTGGGATACGTCACCGGACGCATTTGCTTGATAACCGCACGAATTCCCAGCGGACACCCCAACGACACGTAAAGGGGTACGCTGAGATTTTCGTCGCTCTTCAGTACGTTGTAGGCAACGACCGAGCCAAGAGAATGACCGACGACAATCGTCGGCTGCCGCGTGAGTTCCTTGGTCACTACCGCGTCAATGGTGTCCTTCACCACGAAATTGGTCGTGTACAGATACAGGTCTCGCATGAAGGTTTCGAGCGAACGTTGACTCAAACCCGTAGCATGCCGGTCGATGGCGCGGATGATCGCCTGCACCCACTCCCAGTTCTCCGGCCCCCTTTCCCTCGTAGTCGGATCGAATTCTTCATTGATCTGCTCATCGGTAATGCCTGCGCGCAACCGGATCTCCTTGGCCATGTCCGCCTGGAATTCAAGAAAATCCTCCTGAGAGGCGTCACCCCTCGAATGGATCTCGGATGGTAGTGGAAGCTGCGACTGACGGACAAATTCATCGAGCACGTCACCATAGAACGGAAACGCGATTTCGAGGTTACCAGGAACCGTCCTTCCACTGGCGGCGGCACCTTCGTTCAAGGTATTCAGCCAGGTCGTCTTGAGATCAATCGGGTTGGAACCACCTTGGCCCCGGCCGTGCACGAACAACAGCTTCAATGGGGTTGCTCTGGCGGATCTCGGGAGGACTGTCGCCAGCGCGGCTGCCCATGAAAACTTGAGCATTTCACGTCGATCAAGCATGGACATAGTGATCATCGGAGCCTCCCCTCCTCCAGCGCCTGCATGATGAGGTTCATCCCCGGCGCACCAAACGTCGTCCACAACGCCGGCAGCAGATGAGGCTGTGCGGCCAAATAGGTCTCGGGCAGTTGCACGTCTCTTACTCTCACCAGGTTCCAGCCCTGTAAGAGCATCGGGCACAGAGGAAAGACGTCGTCCGGAGGCTCGCGTCCGCTGAGCTCTCCATTCAGCATCGCGACATCGAACAAGATCGCGTTGAGATCGCCGCGCATCAGGCCAGCGACCGAGTTCACCATATCGAAAAGAGCTGCTTCATTGTAAGCATAGGCGGCGTAAAGGCCGAGGGTGGGGTCGGCGAATTTTCCCATCCTAAGGGCATTCCCAAGCTCCAGTGCCTGCCTTGTCCTTTGTTCTCCGTAGCCTTGTATCCGGAAGATCCCAAGCTCAGCGGCCGCCGCGACTGTGGCGCGCAACTCACGAATTCGATCGCTCGGCGGATTTCCACCTTCGTCGTAGCTGACGTTCCTGACGAGGCCGCCTTCGACGACGATATGGCCAACGAAGTCCCTTAGGCCGGCGACTACCGTACCCGCGCCATTCTCGAAACGTATCGCCACAGTGGCAGCCGGGCCTTCGAATTCCACGTGAACGATCGTCTGCTCGCCGTTGACCGCGCGTTCAGTTCGCGCCCCCGCAGAAACAGCGATGCTTTCAACAGCGGCTCCGACTATGGTGAAGCCGGATGTTAGGAACACTCCAGACGGGGGTTGATCAGGTGCTGCAAGGATCGCACTTCGTGCCTCAGTGAAGCCCGACTCAGCCGCGATGGCGTCTACGCTGGCTCTGCTGAATTCAGGCCGGGGAGCACTGAGGCTCGGGTCGACCTGAGCCAAAGCCAAGCTGACAACATCGGAGAGATTGGGCTCAGGCGCGCGTGCCTCCTCGGTCCGGGAGGCCGCGGTTAGCCGGCCGATATAAGTCGAGTCGGACGAGCACACGTCTGTCTGGGGCCATTGCCGAAGATTGATGTTGCGTTGCGCCGATCGTTTTCTCACCTCCCGAAAGAGAAAATCCTCGAGCCTGCGGTTCGGAACGACTTTGACGCCGGCTCCGAGGTCCAGCACCATGGTTTCGTCCGGACTTTTGAAGGCTTCTAGGAATACCGAGGTGTAAATCCCCTCGTACTGGGTCACGTTCTCGCCCATTGGCACTTCCAACGCCGCCTGACCAGGTCGCGCGGCAAAGAACTTGTCAATCTTCGGGGCCACCTCGCCGACGGCTCCGTCTGGAGTGGGGAAGATCGACTCGCCGCTCAAGAAGTCCATCCTCAGAGACTCCGGTCTCGAGCGGCAAGCATCCGAAATGAAGACCATGTTGGGTACCGGCCATAGCTGCGCACGATCGAAGGATGCAGCAAAGTTGACGGCTGCTCCTGAGTCCTCAGGAGCACCAGACAGCAGCCAGCGCTCGGACCCGGTGATGAGGCAGCCATGGCCAGCGAAATAAATGACCAGTTGAGTGAGGTTGGACCGCTTCACCAGCTCTTTGACGGTGTCCTTGATCGGCTCCATTTCAACGGGGCCGTTGTCATCGATGAACCGCCTGACCTCGAATCCCTCCGATACGAGCCAGTCGCCAAACATGCGCGCGCCGGACACCGCCCCATTTAGAGGTGTCAAGTCTCCCGGTCGATCCACCCCTATCACCACAGCTGCCCGAGGTGATGGGACGGGATCCTGGCCAAGCGCCCGCCGGGCCGCCGCTGCCCCGACTAATGACGCGCCGAGAATTAGAACCTCACGCCGCCTCATGGAGACCCCCCAAGACACTCCTGGCCGCACTTGACTCGCGAAGCGAAGCGCTGCCGCCAGTTTAGGTAAGCTACCACATAAGAGAGAACTGGACGAGCATGTCTCTATGCGTCCTGTGAGCGATCTCACCCGAAATCTGTCGGCCAATTTGCAGCCCATATTCAAGACTGGGACGTACTCCATCGGCGCGCTAATTCGCATATCCGGTGCGACACCAACATCCTGCTCGGCGACGATGTCCGCCACGCCCTCAGGACCGTCTGCGGAAAGGGAGATCTGGCAATACATTGAGCATTGAGGCGGGCACCGCGGTGGGGTTTGCCTACGAGCGCCGGGCCGCGAACGACAAAACCAGCTCAGTTCTCTGCCGACCTTCTACCGATGGCGCACTCTCTTAAGTTTTGCGATTGCCAGAAAACAATCTGTAGGGCATGATTTAGCAAGGGGTGAAATTTCAGGTTCTGCAAGGCTCCGACGGGGACTCGGATCATGCGGCATGAACTGGACGCGCGCGAATATAAGCATCTCCTCAACCCTGAGCGGTTTGGAGGCATCTCCCGACACAGTCGCAAACATTCTCTGGTTTGCCCCGCAACTCAGTTCAGCTCTCCAACAAAGGAGGCGAAATCCGGCTCGTCGACCGGGCGGGCTCGACCACCCATCCCGTTACCTACAGCAAGGCACAGGCGGATCGGCAGGGTGAGACGATCATCTTCTGAGCTGCCGCTGCATTGCCTCATCAACCGCAGCATTTGTTGTTCTCAGATACTCGAGGAGATGCGATGAGTGACAAGTGGCAGAACATCGTCCTGCGGAACCAGCATCCGAAATTGCGGATGTTCGCCAATTGTGACCCGGAAGTCAGTTCCGCAAAATCTGAGGTACAGCCAGCACTGCGGATGGCCAGCGAGGAACTTGCGCTCTCCACCCCGCCCCTCGCAACCGCCATTGCACCTGACGCCGCCCCGGCTTCCGGCACGGCCAAGAAGCACGGGGTCGACGTACAGGCGCAAAGGGAGGCAGTCGAGGTCAGCGTGTTTGTGCGTTCCACCGATTCTCTGCCACCCGTGGCTGGCCAGCAGACCTTGCGTGGTATGGCGACCCGCAGGATGACCCTTGATGAGGTGTACAACCTCGCCCGTGATCCCAGCACAATCTTTATCGAACCGGCCGATGCTCTCAAGCTGCCGCGTCCGATCAAGGGCAGCGCCGGCAGCACCGCTCCGGCTCGCCGCGTCCCCGACGTGACCCCGGCCGACCTTGGGGACGGCAAGGGCATGCTGATCGGGATCATCGATGTCGAAGGCTTTGACTGGGCGCACCCCGATTTCCTCGTTAATGGGAGATCGCGCTTTGTCAGTATCTGGGACCAGGGCGCCAAGATCGGCCGCAATCGCAAGGGCCTGAAGCGCGGCCGGGTGATCTCCGCTGCGGACATGCAAATTGCACTGAAGGAGGCCCCCAAGATCGGCGTGTCGCCGCATGATCTCGAGCCGCAATCGCAGATGGTCACGGGCTCGCACGGCACCCATGTCGCCTCGATCGCCGCCGGCAACAGCGGTCTCTGCAGCGCGGCCGAAATCGCAGCGGTGCTGATCGCGTTGCCCGAAGACGAGATCGACCGGCGCACTTCGTTCTACGATTCCACATGCCTGCTCGACGCGGTCTACTACCTGCTCGATCTCGCCGGGGAGCGCCCCATCTCCATCAACATCAGCCTCGGAACGAATGGTCACGCCCACGACGGCTCCAGCATCCTAGACCGCTGGATCGACGCCTTGCTGGCGGAGCCGGGACGTTCTATCTGCATTGCGGCCGGCAATGCCGGGCAGGAGCGACCCAAGGCCCCGAACGATCTCGGCTATATGATGGGCCGTATTCATGCGAGCGGCAAAATTGATGCCCAAGGCCTCGACCACATCCTCGAGTGGCAGGTCGTCGGCGACAGGATCAAGGACGCGTCGGAGAATGAGCTGGAGATCTGGTACGAGCCGCAGGATCGCTTCGCCATCAGCATCCGCCCGCCCGATGGGGACTGGATCGGCCCGGTCCTGCCGGGTCAGTTCATCGAGAACCACCAATTGCCAGACCGGACGCTGATCAGCATCTACAACGAACTGCATCACCCAACCAATGGCGCCAACTACATCGCCGCCTACCTGACGCCGTTCATCGGTAAGGACCTGATCATCGGTGTCCCCGCCGGCGTCTGGCAAGTCCGGCTGCATGGCCTCGTCATCCGAGACGGCACCTTCCACGCCTGGATAGAGCGCGACGATCCGGCCGATCTGGGCGACGGCAACTACTTTTGGCCCTCATTCTTCACTGAAGCCTCGCACGTCGATACCTCATCCGTCAGCGCTCTCGCATGCGGTCAGCGCGTTGTCTCGGTCGCCAACCTCGATGAACTGAAGCGACGTGCCCACATCACCTCGAGCCAGGGCCCGACCCGCGACGGTCGGCTGAAGCCCGACATCACCGCTCCCGGCACGCACATCGTCGCCGCCAACGGCTTCGGCGATCCGGATGACCTTTGGATCGAAATGACCGGCACAAGCATGGCGAGCCCCTATGTCGCCGGTGTCATCGGTTTGATGCTGGCCGCCGAACCGACGCTTACAGCCGCCCAGATACTGGGCATTATCAGGGCCACTGCCCAGCCGCTGCCGGGTGCGACCTACCAGTGGGCGAACGATCT
>Ga0228711_1010056_pt1 | contig 12568 bp, 11 predicted proteins | sample MedpolnodulmetaG_2_FD_177996 | JGI IMG/M metagenome (GOLD analysis project Ga0228711, IMG submission 177996) | Root nodule microbial communities from Medicago polymorpha collected in Santa Monica, California, United States - brown nodules | ecosystem: Host-associated > Plants > Roots > Nodule...
CACTTCCCTCATTTCTTCTTTTCTCCCGTCTCACTTTTCTTTCCATTTTGTTTCTTCCCTTTCCAAAATCAACCAATTCCATACACTAATCAAACACCCATAAGGAAAAATTATTCACCTAAGCAAAGCAATTTCACATTACAAGTTAATTTGTGTTTGATTTTGGAGATTGGGGTTAGGGTTCTGAGAAGAAAAATACCCATTTTGTGAAGGTTTCTCATTGAGGTTCTTTGAGGTATATTTATCAACTTACCTTCCAATTAGTGTATATTTAAGCATGATTAGTGGATTAGAAATTAATTTTAGAGAGTAGAGTATATATGATTTCAACATATGAATATGATATGGACTTTCATTTGCTTTGAATTGTTATATATATAATTTCAGCAATGTAGTCATATTGCTTCTGCTATTTGTTCCCTGTAGAACATGCATTGGTTTCATGCTCTGTCTAAATCAAAAGTTTGGAACAAATTAACAAGTTGAAGCTTATACGTTATCGATAATACTATAATATATACTCAACTTGCATTTCATGGTCATTTAGTGCTACTACAGTTTTGGCATGAGTTTCTAATTTATGAGAAAATATTATTGATGCCCAGATACGATGCCAGACGCTTCACATGCTTCTCCTGGGGTGATTGGAGAACACACTTAGTGGATTTGTCATAACTGTGAGTTGATGACGATCATTATCACTTATTTTCAATATCGTTATTATTGATATTTTTATGATTTTATATGTCAAAGAATTTATAAAAATGGGGAACACACGCTTAGAATATTCTTCTCGTCTTGATACATGTTTAAAGTCAATGATATTATTGTGGTCTCTATTTGGATTTTATCTATGAATTATAAGCAAAGAATTACAAATTGGGATTTGATTGTGTGCTTGGACAAGTTTGATATTTTACGAATTGTGGTTTTAAAGCTATATGTTTTGAGAAAAATGATTATTATTGCGACGACCTAGGTGCACCTAGTATGTGATTTCAATTAGGTATAGTTACCCCGTTAGATGGAGCCACCCCTATGGAAAGGCCGCCATTAGGAGGAGAGGGCTATCAATGAGAGGGTAAATTTTTTCTGTTTGGACTTAATGCTATCAATAGTAAATTCCTACTAGCCCAATCTAGTTATTTATTTGTGGAAGAAGTGCTCTGTTGTGTTGCCATAATCATGAGCTTTTTATTCAGTGAACTTTTTATTCGAGGAAATACGTAATTCATTCATTACTTACTGAAAATTGAATTTTCGAGAAGGCACATAAAGTGTTTGATGAAATGATTGTGAGGAATTTGTTTACTTGGTCTGCTATGATTGGTGGTTGTTCAAGAAACAAGAGTTGGGTAGAGGTATAACATTAATTTAGCAATGTTCACATTTCATATGCAGTTTTATATTTCACTAATTAGAAACTATCAATTATAATTATCTGGTTACCCTTTTGGTGTATTTAAAGTTCTGAATATAGAAAATGCAATGCATTTTGGTGAATCCTTTTGGTACTCATAGTCTCATAAATTATGATTATTTGGTTACCCTTTTGGTTTTACTGGTGCATTTTGAGATGATACCAATGATTGATTTGTTTGCAGTTAACATTTGTAGTAGAGACATTCTTGTTGAGTTGGAAAAGGGAGAGAAAATTGTTAATATTGACAATGATTACATGGATCCTCAGCTCTATGCTACCTTTGCCGGTGATATCTACAAGCATCTACGTGCATCTGAGGTATGGCTTCATTTTACCTGTTGACAATGATTTATATTGTGTTTGTTTGTACATTTTATCCATGCCAAAGTCTGTAAGAGTATATATAATAATGAAATATTTTTTGTAGAAGTAAATCGTAAGAAAAGTCACAAGATTTTCATTTACATTATATATCTCAAGTTACAAGTTCCACATCCACTAAAATATCACTGTTGAAATATCACAACAATGAGCTAGAAACCTAAAATATATTGTCATCTCTTCAAAGAATTAATAGATGATAGAAAAATGCATCATGACGTGTGAGCTAAATTTCTAATTATTCGTAGCACTAATGTTGACATTATCTGATACTTCCTGCAGCTGGCAAAGGTTCAGATGTTGGTAGTACTGAAGAGCCGCTCAATTTGCCTTCTAATAACATTCTAAGAACTTCTGAATCTGAATTCGGACACGATAAGGATTCAATTGAAGCATTGTTATAGACATGCATGCCAAGGAGAGGTTCATGAGTTACTCATTTTAAGCATTGTTATTAAATCAATTATAAATGTTAAGGATTCAATTTGTATATATTGTGAGCATATGCATCCAATTACATCTGACAGTATAGATATCTATAGAGATATTTTAATTATACTCGAAGTTAATTAGAGAATTGCTTGCTTATTTGAACAGGGTTGTAAGCTATGAGTGAACCGACGACAACACCTCCAATAACCCTTCCACTAATTGTATCAGCAAGTGAAACATAAAAGGTAACTGTTGGAGTTAAAGACATTATCTCAAAATATCTTGTCAAACCAGTCACATATCACGTTTTGTATGACGTTAAAGATAAATATGATTTTGTTAGTCTACAAACGTTGAACTCTTGAGTGCGCTATATACTCTTCTGAAGGCTGGAATAATGGCTTTGATTTTGTTTATCTGGCAGATTTGTTGGAAACTTGCTCAAGGGACAAACAGTTGGTGTTATCGGAGCTGGACGTATTGGATCAGCTTATGCAATAATGATGGTAATTTTCCGATAAATCTCAGTTTTTCACCGAATGTCTATCCATCCCATTTCAGGTTCACTTGATTGAGTTTATTTTGTTATATGCTAAAGTTGTTGCTAAGAAAAATTTCTTCCATTCTCATCAATTTCTTCTGAATTTGAAACTGGTTTTTATAATTTGTGTGTTCAATTTACAGATTCTTCTCATTCTTGCGGGCACCTCTCACTCACCATTCAATTAGTAAGTTTTTGAACATTGATCATCAATTCAAATTCTTTCATTTTCCATTTAGGAATTTAGGATCATAGATCATTGTTTCAGATTATGCTCTTTATAAAACCCTCAGATCTAGTGAAGAGAAAGGTATGGAATTACTTCCAACATCAACATCAGCACTTTTACATAGGGTCTATTAAATCCTATAACTGCCAATTATAATCATGTGAAACCTTTGATCACATTGCAGAATAATCTGATTTCTTATTTTATTGCCAAGGCACTCCAATCTTTCGAACTAAATTATTGGTTTCACAACTCTTATTTCTAATTGATTTCCTTCATCGACTCTGTCTTTTATGAATGCCATGTCGAATGACTTGTTTTATCATTAATTTAGTTGAAAAGCGAGGTTTCAGTTTTATCTGCGAGAGCAACCAAAGTTGTATTGATGATGGATTCTTACAAATAAAAAATAAAAAAATTGTTCGTTTTGTCTTGATGCAGCAACTGTTGCCAAAGTAGATCGAAGTATTTGAAGACGTAGATCTAGAGAAGTACTTGGATTCACCACGTCAGTGGTAGTATTTAATTGTTCGGCTCATATTGATCAAGAAAATCCAGGTTTTTCATTCAACTGAACTACCTGGACTACCTGACTCTTGTGATTTTTAATGAGAAGCTGGTGCTTTTTACTGATCTGGATTTGTATTGTATTGATTCAATTTACATGTTTGGTTTTAATTGGTCATAAATAGGTTCAAAGAACTCGAATGGATCAGAACTTATGCAGTCTATTGCTTCACTTGTTTGAGGAAAAATGCAAGGAACAAAACTTGAAATACAAAGGTGATTTCATGCCCTTTCACTAATATATAGTTGAGTGACTAATTTCAGCTTTCTTAGTATGTCACCATTTAAGTTTCAGCGATCAAACATTTATGTAGAGAACATTGATCATAATGTTAGTGATGAAGAGTATTTGTGGAGTGCATGTGGCACAATAGTGTTTCTCTACCCTGAACGAGGCCGTTAAGTCTGTGAACAGTATTAATGGTAAGTTGAGATGCTTTGAATCTGTAAGCCACTAAGGTGGGGTTAGTGTAAACATTCATTTGAATTTCAGTGTTTTTAAAGGCTATGCCTATGATAAGGTTGTATAGTACAAGTAGTATGTTATGTGTCTGCTCCTACAAATTCTAATTTGTTGTAGTTGTTACAATGTTTAAAAATTGTATCTACTGTCAAACAAATAAAATGATAATACATATACATATGGTATACATTTAAGGGCAGTATCAGTTTTTTTGTGCCAATATATCCATTTCCTGCGGATTTACACGCGGTTATTTTCTTTTCCGGTGTTATTTGCTGCGAAATTACCTGCGGATACTTCAGAAAACAGAGTCACGGGCAGGGAATCACCTAAACCCCTGCCCAGAAGTTTCCTGCGGTTCCTAAAATCCTCAGCAAACAATTACCCACGAAGGTATTAGCTAGGAACCTGAATCCTTGGCAAATTCCGCAGGAAAAGGCCTTGCTGCGGAAATACTCCTTAGATCCGCAGGTAATTCCGCAGGAAAAGGGACAGTTTCTGGTAGTGATCACTCAAGAATTAAGGTTGAAAAAGTTGTTGTTTATCTCGTCATTAAAGACAATTGTAGGAAGCAGAGCTGGTTAAGGCTTTGAGGGCCGGTAGAGTAAACGTCTTTAACTATAAATCTGAGATCATTGATAGTTTAGGTATAGTTTTTTTTAATGAATGAATGCTGGTACCTTTTTTTTGACAAAATCAAGGTTGAAAATCTTGTTGTTTACCTTGTTAATGACAATTGGAGGAAGCATAGCTGATTAAGGCTTGGAGGGCTGGTAGAGTAAACGTCTTTAACCATAAATCTGAGATCATTGATATATTAGGTATAGTTTTTTAATGAATGAATGCTGGTACCTTTTTTTTTGACAAAATCAAGGTTGAAAATCTTGTTGTTTACCTCGTTAATGACAATAGTACCAATAAATTCCAAAAACAATGGTCAAACAAATAATAAAATGGAAATACAACTTTTAGTTTCTTATAAAAAACAACTTCTAGTTCCTTGTAATAATAAACAGAACCTCCATAACTCCTAACTCAACAAAAAAAAAAATGCCAAAATTGCTAGGTCAGACACCGTGATCGAGTTTGAACCTAGACCAGTCAATTTGTGTGTGGGAGTTTCAAATAATGAAGACGAATGCGACACTCTGTAGTATATAAATTCTTGCTTGTATAGGATTATCACTCATCATTATTTGTATTTCAAATAATGAAGAAAACAATATTGAGAATGTTACTGCATTTTCTTGTGGTATTGTTTGGTGTCCTTACTATTTTGGTTTTGATACAAGCTCAGGATCAATCAGGTTTGGGTTATTAATCTGTAATTAGTAATTGTTATTGCAGCTGAAGTTATCTTAATCTGATTCTCTATTTATATGTATCAGGAGTCATTAGCTTAGATTGTGGTCTACCTGAACATTTGAACTATTCTGCGTTGGAGACAGGCATAAATTACATTTCAGATGTGAATTTTATAGATACAGGTGTAACTAAGAAAATAGCAGCAACTGATATTAGACAGGAACTACAACATGTGAGAAGCTTTCCAATTGGAGTGAGAAATTGTTACAGAATAAATGTAACAAGTGGTACTAAATATTTAATCAGAGCATCTTTCTATTATGGTAACTATGATAATCTAAACAAGCCACCACAATTTGATCTTCATTTTGGAGCTAATGTTTGGGATACAGTGAAGTTCGCCGATCTATCAGAGATCACAGACAGTGAGATCATATACACTCCATCCCAAGATTACATACAACCATGTCTTGTTAATACAGGAAAAGGGACTCCATTCATTTCCGTTATAGAATTGAGGAATTTGCACAATGAAGTTTATGTCACAAACTCAGCTAAATCAGTAGTATCACCCTCGAGACGATTTGATGAAGGTTCCACAAACATCGAATGCATGTAAGATGTAGTCAGCTAGCTAGCAGCGCATCAATTAGCTAAATTTTGTTGAAAAGTTCTAAATTTTTTTGGGTAGAGATTCTTATAATTATTTATTATAAATTTATCATAATACTTAAAATATAAATAAGTAACATCAAAGTCAATTAGTGATAATTGTCCTGGTCATGTACAAACAGCAGGTACAAAGATGATGTTTATGATCGCATCTGGTATTATTCTTCTGAATATGGTTTTAAACGACCAGACATCTCACGTGGCAATGCTAGTCTATTAATTCGGAATAGTTATGAACTACCAACAATTGTGATGAGCACAGCTGTTACATCAGTAACTCCCAGTACCCCTTTAGATTTTTCATGGGAAGCAGATAATGTAAATGACCAATATTACCTCTACATGCACTTTAAAGAGGTTGAAAAGCTGGCAGCAAATGAAACTAGATCATTCAATATCACACTGAATGACAAGTTTTGGTATGATAATGTGACGCCGTCAATATCAACATCTACTACCGCATATAGTACAAAACCTTTGACTGGAGCCACAAAGTATCAAGTTTACCTTTTTAAGACAGAAAATTCAACCCTTCCACCAATCCTCAATGCCTATGAGGTTTATAAAGTTAAAGACTTCTCACAATCAGAAACTCAACAAGATGATGGTAAGCTAGCACTTTAATTTATTTGGAAAACATACTCTCTAAATATAAGATTCTCCTGATAATTGTTTCTTTACCTCTGTAAAACACCAAATTAGTTCATAACTTTGTAGGATGTTCTCAAATAGGTCCCTGAAATCCTTTTGAACTGTTTTTTTGAATACGAATTACTAGTTGATACTATCGCAAACATCAAGAATGCTTATGGGGTGGCTAGAAATTGGCAAGGAGATCCATGTGGTCCTGTGAATTATATGTGGGAAGGCCTAAACTGTAGTATTGATGACAATAACATCCCAATAATCACATCTTTGTAAGTTAAAAATTCCTTTAATAAACGATATGCCTAAATTCACACCATAAATTTTCCATTGAAGTTATATTTGGAAATGCAACCAGGAATTTGTCTTCAAGTGGATTGACACGGGAGATATCATATTCCATATCAAAGCTCACTATGTTGCAGTTCTTGTGAGTTCCTTATCTCATTTTATTAAATAAACAGAAGACTAGAGTCTGTTTGGACGAAAGATTTTGGAATTGAGAAAATTATAAAACGTAAATGTGTTTCAAATGTTATATAATCACATATCATGTTATTACTTCAATTATTTTAAATATCAAATATATACCAAAATATAGACCGGGCAATGCGCCTGCGTGCAGGGAGAATAAATCTCATTTGGTTAAATGATGAAACCAAAACCATTCAATTTGGAAATTATTCTCTCTTTATTGGAATTGAGGGAAGACCATATTTTTCTTTTCTAAATTAAAAAAATTATAAAACATTTAAAAAAATAAATGAAATGTGTTTCAAATGTTATATAGTCATCAATCATGTTATAACTTCAACTAAATGCAAAACACTTTCACACACGGAGAATAAATCTCATTTGGTTAAGTGATGAAACCAAATCCAATTAATTTGGAAATTATTCTCTTCTTATTGGTGATTCAAAATTGTAACACTATTTCAATTGTTTACTTTCAGGGATTTATCAAACAATAGCTTGAGCGGTCCTTTACCTGATTTTTTGATGCAGCTCAGGTCACTAAAAATCTTGTAAGTCCCATGTTGATGCATCAAATGTAATTTCATTGATCATTAGTATAAAAGATAAAAAAGATGTCATATATTTTGTTGTGTTAGCAGAAATGTAGGGAAGAACAGACTTACAGGGTTAGTTCCAAGTGGACTCCTTGAGAGATCAAAAGCAGGTTCATTATCACTGAGGTATACCTCATACTCAAAGTCAAAGCTATATTAATTCACATTATACTAAAGAAAAAGACAGATTTGCAATAAAGCTTTTATCTTCCTGTAATCTTAATAATAATAAATTCAGCACTGATAATTGAGTTTTCTTCCTCCTAATATCTTAGCACCTTCATCTATTTTCAGTGTGGATGATAATCCTGATCTTTGTATGACGGAACCATGCAACAAGAAGAAGAACATTATTATACCACTGGTTGCATCGTTTTCAGCATTAGTTGTAATCCTTTTGATTTCTATTGGATTTTGGATATTCAAAGGACAAAATCGTGCCATTATAAATAAACGAAGACAAAAAGGTACGTCTCAGATTACGTAGGAACGAGTTCATATTCTCAAATAAGGCCTTATTTATACTATTAGTGTATTAATCCATTGGTTTGCATGTATGTCTTATAAGTTGCTACATGGTTTTAAATTGTGGTTTTGGTCCCGAATGTGGCTATTGCAGTCGCTGTGTTGTGCATTGCTCAGAAAATATTTGTTGTGAATTAGTGACTTAAGATCACACCACTAAATTTTGGTGTGGGGTAAGTATCAATGAAACCAATAACCAAAATGACATAAAAGGTGACTAAAAATCCTATATGATTTCTTGTCATCAGTGTACGTCAATTGTTGTAAATTAAAAGTCAAACCAATAAACTTAGATGTGTGGTACAAGTATCAACCGATAAGCAAAACAGTCACAAGCGACAACAACATATCTAGATCTAATGTAACAACCAGGTGTAAAGCAAAACCAATGGAGCCAAATAACAACAAGATAAAAAGAATATATAATGGAGAACAACACACGAAGGATTTGTTCACTCCGTTCGGCCTAATAATGACCTACATCTGGAGGAGAGAGATCTTTCCACTTCACTATCAAAGAGTTCCTTACGAAGAGATGCAAAAAGTAACAAGAAATTAGCTTTAACAAGCTCTCCAAAGATCAATCCTAATTTCTATCCTTTCCGCGAATTTCTTCCCATGAACAAGAGACTCAATGATTTCACTACCCAAGGTGTTTCCCAATTGTTTCCCAACTCTAGAATCTAACTCCAAAAAGAACTAACCCTAAGCCTTTGGTTTCCCAAGGATCTTTTCCTTAGTTTCTCACAAAGGCTTAACCTCTCCCCAAAAGGCACCAAACATTTCTCATGTTGCCACAATTTTTGACAAACCAAAACATGCTCCCAGTATCACCAAATCGTGCTACGATTTTTTCAGGACTTCCAACCTTAATTTGAGTCACTTTTCAACAATATTATTAGGATAACAACCAATAACAAAATATTAAATTAAACAAAAGTAAAAGACAATGGACATGATCACTCTTTGTTCACGTAATTCGGCCAGTAGTGCCTACCACTACAATTATAGAACACCTATAACTCTGTTTTATTTCTGTAATAAATTGGGATTTCAGTGTTACAAGCAATATATAGTTCCTGCCTGTCTTTAGTGTGTGTGTGTGTGTGTATATATATATATATATATATATATATATATGAGTCATACTCAACACATGTATTAGATTCGACTCTCCATAAAACTTTAGCTATATAGTGTTTTTATACTTGTGTCATCTCGTGTAAATCTTTATTGCTTTTCTGTCACAATTTTTTTCTTTCACATCCTTGCAAATTTTCATTCAATTTAATTCACCACAGCTGTAGTTACGTCTTCAAATTCTAAGGAAAGGGGTTCAATGAAATCAAAACACCAAAAATTCAGTTATTCTGAAATTCTCAATATTACTGATAACTTCAAAACTACTATTGGAGAAGGTGGATTTGGAAAAGTATACTTTGGCATTCTACAAGATCAAACTCAAGTTGCTGTTAAGAGGCTTTCACCATCATCAATGCAAGGTTATAAGGAATTTCAATCAGAGGTTGGACATTGTAGTCTAGTTAATAAAACAACATATTCAATTTTTACTTAAGTAATAAATAGTCCTGAATTATTTTTACAGTTAACTTTGGTAGAGATAAAATTGTAAATGCAGGCACAACTTCTAATGATTGTTCATCATAGAAATTTGGTCTCTCTCCTTGGATATTGTGATGAAGGTGAAATCAAAGCATTGATTTATGAATACATGGCCAAAGGAGATCTCCAACAACATTTGTTGGGTAATTTTTATTTTATGAGCAATGTCAACATCCATAATTGATTTACTACTTCCGGTTTCTCTACATTTTTAAGGTTAACATACAAAGAATATTTTTTCATCGATTAAATCGATCACACATTTGCAGAGATAGAATACAAAATTTTATATTATTATGATAACAAGGATTGCATTAAAAAAATTTGGGGAAGGAGAAGTTATTAGAAATATAGATAGAGATACAGTAATGACCATTTTAAAAGTGTCTTATATGAGATTTGAACTCAGTCCTTCGAAATTACAAAGTCAAACTTACTACTAAGATGACACCTTATAGACAAGGATTATGAATAAGGCAGGGAGAAGGGCAAGAGAAATTAATTTTTCCTATGCTTTTGTTTTAAATGCTTGTTAAGAATTTTAAGACTAATGCTTGTGTGCATGCAGTGGAAAATTCAAATATCTTAAATTGGAATGAGAGGCTTAACATTGCAGTTCACGCAGCACATGGTAATGTATTGTTTATGGCAACATATTTCTTTTATTTTGCACCCTTACATTGCCCTTAGTGTGGATTTTCAGGATTGGATTATCTGCATAATGGATGTAAGCCACCTATTATGCATAGAGATTTGAAGCCTTCAAACATACTACTAGATGAAAACTTGCATGCAAAGATTGCAGATTTTGGTCTAAGTAGAGCTTTTGGTAACGTTGATGATACTCATGTATCCACACGCCCTGCTGGTACATTTGGTTACATTGATCCGTAAGTGTGATATACCAGATTTTAGTATTTTTTTGTAGCATTTTACTTCACATAAATATCTATTTCAAGTAGAGGATTTCATGACTTAAAAACAAGTGGTAAAGTTACATGATAGATAGTGCGCAAAAAGTTAGATTGCTATATTAATTTAATTTTAGTGTATTTTTTTTACATATACTACTATTTCATTTGGTTTATGATTTGTATAATAATGAAAAGAAGAAATACAAAAGTTTAAGGATCACTTATACATCTTATTTCTTTCTTTTCGTAATAGATTTCAGATACCAGGAAACACAAATAAGAAAAATGATATCTATAGCTTTGGTATAATTCTATTTGTGTTGATCACCGGAAAGAAAGCACTAGTGAGAGCATCTGGAGAAAGCACTCACATACTTCAATGGGTTGTTCCCATAGTTAAGAGTGGAGATATTCAAAACATTATTGACACGAAGTTGCAGGGTGAATTCAGCATCAGTTCTGCATGGAAAGTAGTTGAGATAGCCATGTCATGCATTTCACAAACTGTAACTGAAAGGCCAGACATAAGCGAAATATTGGCAGAGCTAAAGGAATGTCTATCTTTGGACATGGTTCGGAGAAATAATGGAAGCACGAGTGCTAGAGATGAATTGGTTTCTGTAGATACTGTATCAGAAACCAGTCTTTCAGCTAGATAACCACCATTTATAATGAAATTTTTGTCCATATATTCAGTTTCACTCCAAATGTCATAGTACATTAGTCCTTGTTGTATTTACATAATAATTTGTATTCTGGAAGTTTTCTAAAAGACTAGTGCGTCAACTACTATAGAATGAGGTATGATTAATTAGAATTACTCTTTTTTCTCCTAAATTTTCAGGTAGAGTAACGTGTATGAAAAAATAAATTGTTAGTTGTTATTCTAAAAACCGAAATTTGATCAATGCACATAGTTTACTATTGTGTGCTAACTTACTATGTCACAAGGCCGACTGATATCCTAATTCTGAAATTTATTATCTGTACGAGTAAAATCATGATGCGTAATTCTTATCAGTGTTTAATTTTATATTAAGAGTTTTTGGAAACAAAGAAATCAATACAAGAAAAGATTAATGGAATAGCCGGTACTGCAGAGAGGTAGAGTGACTGCGATGACACCCTCACAACCACGCTATTTTCCTATTTGGCATTCCCTTAGTTTCATTTATGCATTTGTTGTATTTCAAATAGTAAACCAGGTATTGCAATCTACAACAAGGTTATATGGTTGTTAGAATATTCTCATCTGTAATAAACCTGCTAGTTAAATAGGGTCTGATGGCCAAATGAAAAGGAATCCAATCATTCAACATTCAATTTTCTCTAAATCATCTGCAATTATCTACTTGACTCACAACTCACATCAATATAATTCTTTCTTATATTGAGTTCCCTGCTCTGAGTTGGGATAATTCATGAATATAAAAACATGGTATTACTGGAAATATATGCTGCAAATTAAAGGATATGGATTGACGAAGTCAACACTGATTTTTTTTTTTTAAGGAAGTCAACACTGCTTGTTCTCATTTAGAAATGTGCTAGAATATATAAAATAATGACATGAATATGAGCAAAGTTCCTAATTATTTTTTATTAGTTTTATTATTATTAGAGATTATCTACGTGTGAGTGTGTGACAGGTTAAGTACTTAATATTAAGCAACACATTTTGTCAAAAAGAAGTTACATCTGAAATCAACTAGAAAATAAATAATTATAATTACACCATTGAATTAGTAAATTATGCATGAATATGTATGGTATGACTT
>Ga0228711_1010058_pt1 | contig 12567 bp, 8 predicted proteins | sample MedpolnodulmetaG_2_FD_177996 | JGI IMG/M metagenome (GOLD analysis project Ga0228711, IMG submission 177996) | Root nodule microbial communities from Medicago polymorpha collected in Santa Monica, California, United States - brown nodules | ecosystem: Host-associated > Plants > Roots > Nodule...
AAACAAATCAGTAAGTGCCTTTAGGACAATTGTAAAAAAGAACACATTAAAATATTGAAGTGAAAATAATGTATTTAAATTCTTAAAAATTTAAAAATTGATTTTTCAACACAAACTTTTATTTTTATTCTTTAGCAAGGGTCACATGGACATAAAAAGGTAGGTAGTGTATTAAATTGTCTATTTTTGGGTAGTGTATTAAATTTGTCTGTTTTTGGGTATATATTATAAAAATGTGCTTCAATTCATGTAAAAAAAAAAGTGATAAATTAATGAGGGGTATTAATAATAATTTGAAAAAAAAAACTTTTTAAGATTTTTTTAAGTGAGGTTTATTTTAGATATAGAGGTAGTAAATTAATTAATTATGTATTCAAAGGGATTTGTCTCATGATTTTAATGTGATTATCTTTATTACTTGACTAGACTAGTAATCTAACTTGGTTTTCTTGTCTTGTTCACTTTTTCTCTCTTGATTTGGTCGGTGCTTTAACATAGGTTATGACTAATGGGAGGTTCAAAAGTGTGAGACATAGAGTTTTGGCAAATGGGATCAACCCAAGGCTCTCAATGATTTACTTTGGTGGACCACCTTTGAGTGAGAAAATAGCACCATTGCCTTCACTCATGAAAGGAAAAGAAAGCTTGTACAAAGAATTTACATGGTTTGAGTACAAGAATTCTACTTATGGTTCAAGATTGGCTGACAATAGGCTGGGAAATTATGAAAGGATTGCTGCCTCCTAATACAAGAGGGTTGTAATGTGGTTCACTAGTCAATACAAATGTGTGTGTGTGTGGGGGGTACAATATATACACTATAATATTATAAAGGTTATTTTTTGTTTGAAGTCTTTTTCTTTGTGCTACTTTAAGGTTACAATTATAAGTCATAACGTGTCATAGATATGATAGTGTTTATTCCCCTTTTGTTTCAATACTCATGTATGCACTTTTATAAGGAAATGGAATCTGTTTGTGCTAACAATTTGCCATGTGTTTGATTTGGGTTTTTCTCTTCTTAATGTGGGACTATGATTAACAATGTATAATGTAGCTACTTTTCTAATAAAATACTTTTACATCTTATTTATCTTATGAGTCACTTGAATTTTTCTCAATACACTTCGCACCTAACATAAATCTTGATTCTTTCATTATTCATGTTTGAATCTAACACGAAGGTGTTGTATTTATGATCTTGTCGTTAAATTAAAAAAAAAAGAACAAATTGTGCATAAATAATCATGTTTGATGTCATCAGTATTTTTGGACCTATCACCTCAATGTTAAATGATCCATAAACATTTTTTAATAAAATTGACAGAAAAAATGGATGATGATATAAATAGTCTATGACTTAAAAGACCAATTTATAACAAAAGGATCTTGGAACATATAAAAACTTTTTATAGGCATCTAACTTAAGAATGGCATAAGACATTTGACTTATGATCAACCAACATCTAGTTGTTCTCATTCTCTCTCTCTTCTCTCCTTCTCAAACCCTAGCCGTCACCCCTTTCTTCTTCTTCTTCTTGCCAGAGGGGTGATTTAGGGTCAATTTTGACTCAAAAGTCACCCCTCTGAGTTGTTTTTCCTTATATCCTAATTGAATAAGTGATTTCACATATTTTCTGTTTTCTTTCGTTTGTTTTTGTGATTTCGTCGTCTCTGCACGACTCTGTTTGTTTTGATTTCCCGTCTTTGTGCGGTGTGTTTTTTGATTTCCCGTCGTAGTGCGGTGTTTATTTGATTCAGGTTGAAAGATTAGCTTTGAGCAAGTGCAGATCCGATCAATGACAATGACTTTGGCGTCATCAACGTTACAGATCTGGAGACATGAGTATTCCGGAGACTTGAATATAGTCATATTAGTCATATTTGTAGGCATAGATACTTTGTTGTTTTATACTATTAACACGGATGATGTGAGTTTGTTCACAGATTCATCATTTTTATTTTTAGCGAATTTGGATTTGTATTGTATCGATGTACTCCATCAATTTGAATGAATGAATATCGTTATTTTTGTCAAAAAAAGACATTTGACTTAAATTTTAATGGTAAGATCAACATAAACCCCCATCTAAGATTGAAATATGAAAGAATATAAACCGCGTCATGCCTTACTAGATTTGATGTGGACATAATTTTGGTAGGTGAATCTTGATGAATAGACCGTAAAACTATCTTACGTTTTTATATCAGGTCTAACTTATTATTATAAAATTGGTTTATGTTTTTTTAAAAGCTAAGAAAATATATTAAACGAACGAAAAATGTTTATCTAGCACAAGACGTACCAGAAAAACAAAGAGGTAAAGTATGTTATAACACAAAACTAATGCAAATGCAACAACAGAAAAACTTAAAAAATTGCCTTTATAATGTGAGAAATGCTGCTATATTAGATTTTTATAATGTATATGACTAATCCTTAAAATTTGGTTAGTAAAATTATCATTGTTTATAAACTCTTTTTGGTTTTATCATTTTCCAATGTTTTGCAATAATTTCATCATCCTTTTTCAAATCAAATTCACAAATGAGGGAGTTGATTGAAATAAGTTGTCATTGTGAATCTATTGGTCTACCAAACACACACGATTATTTGCATGATGGGGTAGAAAATTTGTGCAGAAAATATCCTACAACTTACCAACACTTGAGCAAGGAAATATCCCAAAATTCCAACACTTTAATATATATAGTACTAAAAAAATACAGAGTGGACATTGTAGCACATGTTATTCATCAGAAATCTTGTGGGCTCATTTCCTATAGGGACCATCCTTTGATCTTTGAAAGGAATATCAAAACCGTGGGCATTGTTGTAGCACTACTAGGCCCAAAATAAACCGCGTATGAAGAGAGAGAGACTTAACACAACCGTTCGAAGAGTGATGACATGTTCAATTTCTTCAACACATTTGGTTGGAGTGAAGAGATGGAGGGTTGTGGTGAGCAATGATTGGATATATAGGACCTCAATCCAAGTTCTTGGAAAAACCAACCTCTCAATGATAAGACGCTATCAACCTAATTGGATGTATGAGTTGTTGTGTCCACTGCTTCCTCTTTCAATAACTTTCAATAAAAGTGAAATATGATACTATTTTTTATTGTTTTGTAGACCTATCGCGGTACCATGGTTTTTAGATGGAGAAGTGTCACATGTGATCTATGATAAATTAATGCGTAAAAATTATATGAAACTCTAACAACATTGAATGTTACTCTTGAGAAATATATATAAATTGTTCGAATTACTCGTCATCACAATTAAGACAATAATTTGTCGATGCATACTCAACAAAAAAAAATATTAATACTCAAAACTCAACTTATATTCCTTTTCTATTATTTTTTTCGAATCAACACTAATGAGGTCACTATTTCAAGTTTTCAACCGTAAAAACGTGGAGTTCCCAAGACTTCTAGTTAAAAGTGACAATGTCAATTATTGTTTTAAGTCATTTTCAAACATTGGTCCTTTTAATACTACATAGAACACTTCCTAACCCTAATCATCACCAACATATTAGCATGTTTGTTTTTCATACAGACAGACAAGACCGACTCAGGGATAATGCTATTAAAGTCTTCGCTTTACGTCAACCAATAAAAAGAATTTGCTTGATTTTATAAACAAAAATGCATCATATACAAATAAGAATACCCTGCAATTAAAATTTTCTTTAGACCTCACCCACTATTAAAAATTAGAAAAATGCTAGCAAGGGCCCTTAATGCATTGTATAAGCATTCAAAAGTAGTGATTTTTATATGGAAAATGGTGTAGTTATGGCTTGTATTTTCAAGAGAAAATATCAGTGTGTGCTTTGAGAGTGTAATCGGATGGGAAAATTGGAGGTGCTAGAGAAATTAGGATTAACAAAATGTAAATGTTTGAATTGAATTCTCTTCGTCTATAATTTTTTTGTTGGTGGGATATACTAATTAAATTTCTAGATACCTAAACTTTGTTGGGCAATTTGTATAAATTTTAAAAGGTTTTGGGGTAAAAGTATAAATAAATAAATAATGTATGGTGATTTATAATGAGAATTGTATATGTTTTGGATTGAATTTGAATTTTCAAAAAGTTGGGGAACAAAAATGAAAATTATGAAAATACATGGATTAAGTTGCAAAATTTGAAATTCCAAGGACAAAACTACAAATTTATAAAATAAAATAAAAAAATCATAGGAACCAATGTGAAAATTTGAAAATACATGAGGCATACTGTGTAATTTTAAAAATTTGTAGAAACAATCAGAATGATTTGGAAAAAATTATAAGGATCCATCTAAGATTCAAATTTTAGAATTATCAAGTTGTTAGTAGTTATAATTATGATTATGTGATCTTTTGATGTGACATCTAAGTGTTGTTAATTCCCTGACTCCGAAATTAAACATGGCTCTGAACTTTGTAGTGTAAATTGTGTATATATGTGACAATCTACCTGAAATTTCAATTTTAGACAGCTCTCAAGACTTTTACAATAAGACAATCTACCTTTATAGGTTTAAAGACCATTTGTGATATCCTTACACTAAGACAATATGTTCCTTGTGATTCTATCTCAAAATAATCTTTATGATCTCATAGAGTTCAATCTGATCTCACTTAGATAATGGATTGGAACTAGAAAGACACTTAAATGATTTGTACTAAATATAATGTAATCTTGAGTGTATTTGAGATTTCTTCCGATGTAAGAAATGTGATTCCAAAGTTGAGATTGAATATGATCTCAAGATTCTTGCAATATGTTATTTTTGTAAGCTTAACTTTTTTTTGACTTGATATGTGTGAAATATTTATCCTCTTGAATAAGTTTTTCCTTGTATAAGCAATAAGTGCGACCATCTTGTCGTTATGGTCAAATTAGAATTACTAGTCGATGATATTGCTGATTTGTAATTTGAAGTACCTTTGGTCTTCGTTTTGAAGTAATCGTGATGCATGAGATTGAAATTTGGGTAATTCATAACTTGACATGAGATTGCATTTGAACTCTTGGTTTCTAGGGCATTCTTGTCTTGAAATTGTTGTGTTGTTGAGATGCTTCAAATCTCAATCTGAAGTCTTTCTTAACATATTCTGATGTTTAGATTCATATTGTTTCTTTGGATAACTTTTATTTGTGCACTTGTAATTTTATGATTTAAAGAACACTCAAATAAATTTGTTAGATGAAAACACATATCATAATCAATCTCGTTTTTGTTATATTTAATTTGTCATAATTAAAACATCTTCTAAAAAAGAATTGTGATTTTTCTCAACAAGTTAAAATCCCACATTCAACAGAAGAGTTGAGGTTGAGCAACATATAAATGAGAGAACTAATAACTTGATGTCTCAAGATTTTGTGTGAAGATCTGATGTTCAATATCACTTATGTGATTTCTCTTCACCTAATACAAGGCTCCCCATTACTTGTGTGGCTTCTCTCGAAAATGTGTTATATGTCTCTAAATGTTCTACCATGCTACTTGCTGATATATTTCCAGTTAACCTCACATGTTAACTAACATTTGACCTCACAAGTTAACTAATTACATGTTCCTATGTGTCAATGTGTCTCTAGAGATTATTCTAGGATTATTTATTGATATGTTACTAGATCTAAACATGTCTCTAACGGTTATCATATGATCAATTGTTGATATCCCTTTATATGTCAATATATCTCGCATGATGGTATTGACTTGAGACTTGGGAGTGTGCTCCTCATCGAGATCTCAGGTTCAATTATCTTCGGTATCAATTTAGGTGGACTAATTTAACTTCTTCGAAAAAAAATGTCAATATCTCTAAATGACAAATATAGTAAATGTTGAGTATCTCGATTCATGATAATTTTCCATGTTTTTTACCATGCAAACTATGTCAATATATGCGATGTTCGTTTCAATCATGCTTAGTCTTTCATGATTCCAATTTTTTGAAGAAAAAAAAATATTAGCTTGTACCTTTAGGACACATGTTAAGAATTTCATTAATAGAAAACAAACATTGGAAATTGTGTTAATTTATTGCTCAAAATATGAAATATTAATTTTTTTTCCAATAAATTCTTACTATTAATGGAATGCTTACCATGTGCCTTAAGAGCACAGGTTAACATAGCCCAAATATAAATACCCGCCAAAATACTTGATATTTCCAAAACAAAATATCATGTATGATTATTAAAAAAAACGACTTTTAGTGGCATGTTTTGTTTGTTATTATAGAAGACAGTTTAATGTTTTTTTTTTAAAAAAAAATCAAAATTTAATAAAAAAAAAGCTACCAGATTTTTTCAAAAACATAAGATATGTATGGATATTCGTATGGATTTTTTGTTTTGGCATTGACCCTCTAGTTCTGAGGACAAGATGGCCCTGATAATTCGGAGTACGGGCATAAGGTAAGGATAATCTGACCAAGAATTATTCTATCTAAAAATCAAACTCGAGTTCTCCCAAACAATTCGTCCTTAGTGAAGTTCATTTACCACTTGAACCCAATTGTTTGATTTATATTTTAAAAAATCTGATATGAATATTTATGACAGATTCCATCTATCACTAAAAGGCTTTTCTTATTTTAAATTCACAAAATCTAATATGAAAGTAATACGGTATGAATATTCATATCGGATCTTTTGTTTTGAAAGATTCAGTATAATTTTTGGTGTGAGACTTTTGAAAAGAAATTACTGTATATTTTAAAGGAAAAAGATAGGAAAACACCTTTTTTATACACCTCTCATGTAAACCTCATGTGACAGCGGTATTTTAGTAATTTCACATTACATCATCACCCCTTTCACTTATTCTTTCAATGTTTTTGTCATATGTCACAATTGTGCGTGTGTGTGTCAAAGAGAAATGCTAGCAACACACATTCTAACACACACTTTTCAACACACTCTCTTTGATTGGTTAGAATTCACATGGGACCCACCAAAATTATATGGGACCCACATGATTTGGTGGGACCCATGTGAATTTTAACCAATCAAAGATAGTGTGTTGAAAAATATATGTTAGAATGTGTGTTGCTACCATTCCTCTTTGTTAGAATGAAGAGTATTTTGGAAAGTTTATACTAAGGGGAGGGCGTATGAGTATAATTGGAGGTATCACATAAAATTTCCTGAAGCAAGTTTGCCTAGGGTAGTCCCCCCCATAAGGGAATCACATATAATGTTTATTTTAAGCTGGTATTGTGAAGCAATAATTTTCCTCATTTCAACTATTGGTGTGTAGTGTACACAAACAGTCTCACCTAACGAATAAAATTAAATAAGTATATAGCAACAGATAATGGTGGTTGCTTCTTCTAGCTCAATCTCTCTTGTCTTTTCCTCCATGTTGGCCATTTATTTCTTGAAGAGTCCTTGACCAATATATCCATTTTGAGCACATGAAGAAAACGGTGGCACTCTTCACAAGATAGTGACTGCTCAATCTCCGTGTGTGTCTAGCTCGTGTGCTATGAATAAGAAAAAAAACATATCTAAAATTACATTCACTCGTGATGGCAAAAAAAAGTACATAAATTAATAGACATATAAACATTATCTTTTGTGAGTGGCATAAGTAATGCATAACACGCTATCATCGAGTAGAGTATTTCTCTTACTAATTTGAGATCTTTAGATGGTGATGTCGAATGACCTTTGAGGGTAGGACCTTTAATAGTCCTTCTTTTGGATTCATGAGGTATTTTAGGACCAATCTCATGAGTTAGTATTTATAGGTGAGTTTAGGGTTTTGGTCCTTACACTATTACTTTGACAACTATCTATTAGGGGCACTTGTAAGCATATTAGAAGAAGATATCATTGGACCCGTCCTAGTGTTTGTCTGTGATTTTGACAAACGGGGGTTAGTTCTGATTATTACAAGCGAGATCGAACTAGAAATCTTAAGACCGTTGTGCAAAGGTTTTTTTTATAGGAAAAAAGTTTTGAAAAAAGGCTACGAGATGCACTCAGGTTACTTATAGAGCAGGACGAGTTTGAATAAAAAGGCACTGTCTCTCGACAAGTTTGAGTTTGCAAGTAAAAGCTTAAAATAAAGAAAGATAAAAGTAAGTTTACGCACGTAAACTCAAAGAAAAGGTAAAATGCATTGCATTAAAATAAAATGGGTGGTCTACAAATCAGTTTACATACATTCTGTATAACTCGTTTCCCTAGACGCTGGTAGTTTGAGTGTTATAGAATTCTGTATATGATTTTCAACCCACTTTCCGGCTTGGAAACTACTATTTATACTAAAAAACTAGATGGCGAACCACTAAGCACATGATCAGCACTTCCTCCATCTTGGACAACTACTTATCCCACGTTTTCCACTAAAAGGTAACCACCTCATTGCTTGAAATCGTGCTTTCCCGCCCTTTTGCTTGTCTTTGACGCGAAACTGCTCTTTCAGCCTTACTTCGTCGAAACTCTGACTATGCGCCTTAGGCTTAAAGCTTCGTCGAGATTCTCCAATTGAAATGAGAAAGCTCTTCAATTCCTGCAAAGTAAAATGGTCAAACAAATGTCGACCACATTAAATGTTCCTGTCAAATTTACAGGCAAACAAATGCCCCCCAAAAATATCATTTTCGACGACACATCTCAGAAGAGGAGAACATTGGCATTTTTTGAAACTGCTCTGTATGTTGTTAATATTTAACACCATAATCTTTCTACTTCTTCAGATGACCTTTTCGATGTGGCCTCGCTAAACATCTTCTTTTGGCACTGCCTCAATTCATTTGTCACCAAATCAGTAACTGCTCTTTAATATCAAGTTTGATCAACTTCCCATTACTTTTAGAACTGCCTCATACGTGGCGGGTACTACAAATAGAGAAATAAGGTGGTATTTATAGACCATTTCTTCTTGTAATCACTTGTGGTCTAACGTTTACTGTGGCTTTTACCTAATGGATTCTCTTCCAGAAGACATTATAATCCACATTTCCAAAGATATCCATTTCTGGAGTTCAAAACCTTTTGAGTTTTGGAACTACCTCCACCTATCATCGAAAAATTTCCAACAAAAAGGCAGTATTGCGATCCTTACCCCGAGACTGTTTGAAGTATCTTACTGATTACTGGCCTTGTACCGAGAAACGGGCTTTCATGCAGAAACTATCTTGCAGTGGTCATACTGAATATTCGGTTGTCTTGGCATCCCAAATTCTCCAAAGTGGACGTCCCGACCTGATAGAAATCAACTTCATCCTTCGGAAAGCATCTGAGCATGGTTCTGATGAAGCTCGATACTTCATGATGATGCTCTTGGCCCTGTCGAAAGATGGATCCTTAGTTGGCGACGCCTTCTTCACTTTCAAAGATCTCTTCAACCGTCGTCAATTGGCTAAGTGTAAAGAAGCCATTATGAATGTTGGAGGTCTTCCTCATTTCTGGGGGCATTTCTGGACTAGACCACTTCTCCCAGAATTTGTTTACCGGTTCATTTGTACCTCGAACCACACTTGTCAGGGTCATGAGAGAAAGTCGGGTATTTATTGGCCATTTCCAAGTTCTGACAATGACTACCTGCTGACAAATATCTGCCTTTTTTGCCACTTCGACATCGAAATATTGGTCCAATTATGTTTCCTTGAACCAGAAGGCTATTGATTTCCTTTCTTTATCAGGGCCTAATAGTTGTTTGTCGAACATGCATTGCAAAATGGTTTTACTTCCATTTTTTGAGATTTTTTCCTTTTGTCTTGGCATTGTTATGTGTTTGTGTTGTGACATAACAATGTCCAAATTTGTAATGGTTCGGCTAAGTTTCTTATTTCTCTGTTAATTTCAAAGCCGAATGTTTGTTTCTTTGTCGGAAGTTCGTGTTTGTGTTTTTATTTCATGCAAGTAGGCTTATATTCTCAATACATGCCTTTATTTCAACATATTTATCAAAGAAAACAATTCCCTTGACAATTTGTACAATGGTAAAGGTTTTCAATTATTCAAGATAAGAGTTATTTGCAACAAAGCTATGCATTTGCAAATAGACCAAAATTTGTAAATAAAACTTCATAAACATAATTGCTTGCCCCAAACTTTGATATTGACAAGTTTGCCATACGGGTTCTAAAGAAGAATTATATCCATTTTGGTTTCACCCACTGCTTATGGTTTCTTACCCAAACTTTTGAATCTTTAAGGCAATTAACTGCCAAATTTTACCAATGATTTTAACTAAAGGAAACACATCAATTCCTCGTTAAATATACAATCAAATTCATGGCCAATCAACCAAAATTCCTTAAGCCTAAACTAAAGTGTTTCGATAGTATCTTCACTAATGGTTTCCTAACAATTTCTTGTTTAAGTATCAGCCACTAAGGCCTTCTTGATCTCACATTCCGGCTAGACAACCGTGATCTAACTCTAAGCATCTTGCTTAGATGTGATGATCATCTTCATCATTCCCTAAGTTTAGGGAACTCATATCCTCCATATCAAACTCTGTGTGGAACATCTCCCTTTCCCACATGAAACCATGAGTTGGATGGAGTTTCACAGAACTTGCTTCTGCTTGATTAGCATCGGAAAGGTTTGCAAATGAACATGAAGCAATATTTTCTAAATTATTGTCAAAAGTTTTCCTTGTGATTTTATTTACTTCAGCAAGAAAATAGCTTTGGTCAGCCTCAATGTTTTCGACTATACCATCATCTCTCCAAATCGAGATTCTTTGGTGCATGGATGAAGGAACAACGCCTATCCCATGAATCCATTCTCTCCCCAACAACAAGTTGAAATTAGCTTTCGATGGGACCACCATGAACAAAGTTGGTCTAACCACGGTTCTCACCGTTAAGCTTACTTGGAGTGCACCAAGGGAATGACCAGCCTTTCCTTCATAATTCGACAAAATTACATTATGAGGCTTCAAATCTTTGTCGGTCTTGCCAATCCTTTTGAGTAAGGATTGAGGCATCAGATTAACAGCAGCACCACCGTCGACCAACACTTTGTTAATACTAACCTCATCCCCTTTAGCTTGGATGAACAAAGGTCTGAGATGACTCTTCATCTAATCATCAGGTTGTTCAAATATGGCTTTCCGATTATCTTTAGAGCCATCATTCACAAAATAGCACATGGGTTGGTACTCCCCCATGCCTTTGGGATCGAACTCTTCCTCTGAATCATCAACTTCAGATATCATATCATATTCAACTGGTAAAATGGAAACCAAATTGCATACGACATCGAAGTCTGGTTCTGAATCTGTAAATCCCGATCCTAACTCATTATCCTCATTAGGATCTTCTTCGACTAAAGGAAGAGATAACCTCTCTTTTGCTGGTCTTCTTTTTGATTCGACCATTCTCTGATCACCCTTTGGGTCAAGAGTTTCATCTTTAAGGCTTATGGAAATCCCTTTCTTGGACCTCTGGTAACTCCTGCATTGAGTTCTTGTCATGGGATTCTTTCCCTTGTAGTTGTTGCTATAAACAAACTTTCTCGACTCAAAGACAGTACCATTTTTGTTGTTATCCACAACACTGGTGCTTCTTTTCACCATATTGTTCTTCCCATGTTGCACATTCTTATGGGTCGACTAAACCTATTTTTGGTTGGGTGCATAAGGGACCAAAGTTTTTCTTTGACCACTTTGGTTGATATAAGTGGTGGTCGAAGAGTTATTGATGAAAGGAATATAACTCTTTGTAAAGGAAAACTTAGGTCTATGATCACCAGATTATTTCCCCCTCTTATTAGGTTTTGGGATAGAACCTTCAAGGCCTTTAGTTGCCTCTTTGTCAAACACAACACTACATCTAGGGCAGAGCATTACCTCAGAATTCTTTAGCTTGCATCTACTGAGGAAGTCAATCAATTCTTCTTCAGCTGTAGGGTAGGTTGTCTTTAACTTCTCGTCGAACTGAGTCTCTAGAGCAGTCTCTTCGACGTGTTCTGCATCTTTAGTAATGTCCACCATTTGACATTTTGCAACCTCATTTTTTGCTTCTACTTCTGCTTCGACAGACAAGTTCTCGACAACATCAATGATTGCTTCGACCATATTGCAGCCTGCAATGTCAGTGTACATCGTAATCGCATCTTTCAAGGGATCAGAGTCTACTTGCATTTGAGGCTTTGACTTGTTCCCAAACTTCAATCTGCCTTCATTAAGACCCTTCTGAACCAAATCCATGAAAAGGGAATATCGAGAGGTGTTATGTCCCAAGAAGTTATGATACTTACAAAAAACCTCTTTTCTGACGTTGTTCTAGTGGTGGGATTTTTACATCCTTAGGTGCTACCACTTGACCATCGCCAACTAAGAGATTATAAATCTCGTCGCATTTGGTTACGTCGAATGTATATGTCCTGGGGACATATCTTTCATTGCTTGTTTCCACAGGATTATTCCCATCAGAGGGCCTTAATGATTTATGTAACGCCTTATTTATTTATCTAATTATTTTTGGTTGAGTTTAGAGTCTTTTATATGACTTATGTGATTTGTGTTGATTTATGACGTGTTGTTGTGTATTAATATTCATTTAAGTGGCTTATATTATTATTTAGAA
>Ga0228711_1010064_pt1 | contig 12562 bp, 4 predicted proteins | sample MedpolnodulmetaG_2_FD_177996 | JGI IMG/M metagenome (GOLD analysis project Ga0228711, IMG submission 177996) | Root nodule microbial communities from Medicago polymorpha collected in Santa Monica, California, United States - brown nodules | ecosystem: Host-associated > Plants > Roots > Nodule...
CCACCACCAAAAAAAAATTTATATTATATTTTTTTGTTATATTGTTGGTTTCATCTATACTATATTCTATACTATATATAAAGAAAATTACCCCTTGCAACACTTTTGAGTTGGACTTTTCTTTCCAAAAATACCCTCAATTTTCAATACAAATAACACATGTAACAAATAGATAAGAATAATTTAAATATTAAAACAAATGCAACAAACATAATATGAATATATATATATATATATATATATATATATATGTCTGTTTTTTTCCCTTATCATTTAAAAAGTGTAACAAACTAGATGCATATATTTATACTTACTTTTTCATTATCCCAATTTTACCCTTAATCAAATTTTTCTATAATAAAGATCGTTGTTGGTGTCATTAAACAAAAGGATTTAAATTATATTTTTGTGTTACATTGTTCGTGTCATCCTTATTTCTTAATTTTATTAGGTCTGCAACAACTTAACCTAATAATTTTCCTCTAAAATGCTGCATTAGGTTAGCAGCAACTTAACCTAACAAATTCCATCTAAAATGCAGCGCACCAATTTAACCTAACAAATTCCTTCTAAAATGCAGCAATCCCTAATATTTCTCCTCACTGATGAGCTTTTCATTCCTATATCATGTTGTGTCATCGTCTGTGTATATCTATTGTTTCTGTAAAAAAAAAAATCAAGTTGTTGTACACTTATTTAATACGTTTACAAACAGAATACCCTAATTTCCATCCAAACTCGGCTACCCTAATTTCCATGCAAACTCGGCTATATATAGCAAACCCTAAACCATGCTTCTCTCAACAAAAAAAAACCTAAACCGTGGTAAATTACAAACTCGGCTACCCTAATTTTCATGCAAACTCGGCTATATATAGCAAACCCTAAACCGTGTTTCTCTAAAAAAAACCTAAACCGTGGTGCAGAAGAATCATATATTTTGATATTTTGATTTTTACAAATGGAAGGACGTGACCTTACAACCTTCCTCTCATACCACTGCTTAACTGGTATTCTAATTTAACATGTATTTTATCCATATGCATATTTTTTTGAGAATTGAAATTTTCTTTTATAATATTTTCAGATTTTATACATTTTATGAAGTGTTTTATTTTGTCTATTATGGATTATCACATGTTCTTTTTTTCACCGTTACCAATTATATATTGCATTTTATTCTTCGTATGTCAATCCCTTAAAAATAAACCCGTGCGGCCCACGAGTTTACAATCTAGTTGCAATAAATAATGTTTGGTTTGTTATAACTTGAAAGCAACAAACATTTAAATTTTTGTTTTAATCCAAATCAAAATTTCATAAAAAAATAATTTCCAAACGTTAACGTAATAAAATAATCGGAAAGACGGGCACGTAAGTGCCCGTCTTTTCGCTTGTCTCGATAGTATTGCTTAAGTAGGAGTTATAGTCTTTTAGAAAGCATTAACATATTGAATTTTCTGTTTAGGGTCAGAATAGGATTCATTATTGAGTTATGTTAGAGTTATGTTTATACTAACCTCTAGGTTAGGGAATTAATGCCTAGGATTTTGAGTTCTTCGTCAATAATATCATCTTCCTCTATAACTATAACCCTTTGGTGTCTATATGGGCATTGATGTCTAGGATGAAAAGCTCCTCCACATTTAAAACACAATCCTTTTTTATGCCGATCAGCGATCTCTTGTGAGGTAAGGTGCCTAAACCCTTTGTCTCGGATTCCTTGTTCCCTTTGGTCACCAGGTTTTTGAGTTTTGTTACCAGAGAAATTTCCACTGCGCTCCCATTGATCCTTCCTATATTTGATATATAATCCATCGTTGCCACTAGAGCGTCCGTTGTAAGGTGAGCTACCACGTTTGTGGAAATTTCCACGGTTCTGATTGCCCACATTATAGTTAGGTTTCCTTGAAATGCCATAGGTTGACCTCCCTACGACCTCGTGTTCTACAACCTTTGCTAAATTCATTAGGCGATGATGTGAGATTGGTCCTAATGTACTAAGGCTCTGGACACGTCCTCAAATTTCTTCCTTCAGGAAGTGGATAAAGTATCCAATGAATTTTTTCATCACACAAACTTGGCACTTATGAAAACCAAAGAGGAAAGAACGTCACTTAAGTGATGATACATTGGCAGGACAAGCCACTTGAAGAGGCCACATGGGAAGACGCTGAGACTAGAAATCACTGGTTCCCTACACTCAACCTTAGGGACAACGTTGTGATTCAAGGAGCGGATATTGATGGGAACGCTAATAATAAGAAAGGGTACTGTAGGATGACCAAAGATATGAAGATTTTATAAAAGAAAAGATAAGAAGATTAGTGGTTGAAGTTACGAGTGAGGAGCCTTAGCCTTAGTAAAATATAGGATGTCTATGTAGAAATACTTTACTAGTTATTTAAGAGCTTATCTCTTATTAGTAGGTTTATCTCTTTAGTAGGTATTATTTAATATTCTCACTTTGGTCAAAATATTTTATTTGAAAAATTAATAATTGAATCCGATTTCTTTTGAATCTCACTTTGGACAAACTTTTTTATTTGGAAAATTATGAATTGCGTCCGATTTATTCTGAACAATTTTATTTGGAAATATTTAAAAAAGAAATTATTTTAGTGATCGAATAATTGTATTTGTATTTTTATTTCGGATTTTAGTCGTATTTAGCTTTCCTCAAAACAAAAAAAAAAGAAGCTAACAGCTAGGCCTCAATGCTAATATTTTAGTCATTGGACTTTGTCAATGAATGTATTCTCACTTTGGTTAAAATATTTTATTTGGAAAATTAATAATTGAATCTGATTTCTTTTGAATCTCACTTTAGACAAACTATTTTATTTGGAAAATTAAGAAATGCATCCGATTTATTTTGACCAATTTTATTTGGAATTTGGAAATATTTTTTTTAAAAAAATATTTTAGTGATTGAATAATTGTATTTGTATTTTTATTTCAGATTCTAGTCGTATATAGCTAACAGCTAGGCCTGCCTTAATGCTAAATATTTTAGTCATTAGACTTTGTCAATGAATGTTGTGATTGAAAATCAATCCGAATAACAAAATTACATTCTCACGTTGGTTAGTAAAAAAAAAAACATTCTCACTTTGGCCAAAATATTTTATTTGGAAAATTAACAATTGAATCCAATTTATTTTGAATCTCACTTTAGACAAACTATTTTATTTGCAAAATTAAGAATTGCATACGATTTATTTTGACCAATTTTATTTGGAAATATTTAAAATATAACATTATTCTGCTATAAATAATGCTACCAATTGTCAATCTTTCGAACAATCTCCGTTTCGTATAATCTTTTGTACGTGTTTGAGAAAATATCATCATGAAGCTTGGAAGCATCCTCTTACTGTTGTGGTCTTTCTTTGTTCTCTTTAGTCTCACTTACGAATTAGGTATTACAATTATTGTTGTTGTTGTTGTTAAATAAGTTTTTGGTGCCTATAAAATATTTAAATTTCATTTTTAGTCCCTCTATATTGTTAATTCGATCTTGTGATACATTTGAACTCTAATTTTTACGTAAAAAAACTTAAATGACTTAAAATATATTTTTATAATATTTTTGTTTCTTGTAATGTGTTAGATGTAGGGTACCCCGACATCAGATATTGTTCCTCACATATGCCGGACTTGTTTGGTACCTGTCTCGACGGTGGGATCGACTGCTATGACCATTTCAAGAGTCAGTATCCAAACAGTGTTCCTCGCCATTGTATATGTAACACTACTTCTAAGAAAACGCACACATGCACATGTTGTATCATTTGTGGATCAAAAGCTGATACTATAGATGATATTGATTATATTCCTCCTCAACAATGTTAACTATTAAAAGAATTTAATAATTACCTCACATACCTACCTTTGTATGTGTTATATTTTGGGCCTCAATTTTGACTTTATGTATGGTGTTTATTAGTTAAGTATGAAGCGTGACAAATCAAACGGCATAAATATTTATCACGTTTGGATGTGAGAATATGAGTTTCAACAAGGTTATAGAGTCGTATATGTACAAAATAAATTGACAGGAATTTTAAATTGACATGAAAACTAAAAATGCACTTTTTTTTAAACGAAACTAAAAATGCACTTAATAGTTGCCATGGGAATTAAAGACTTTTAAAGATTAATGCTTGAAAATTAAATGACTCAAAAGTAAATTTACGGGTTTACACTACTAGAAAAAGCAAAATTAGCGAGGGAAATTAGTGACGGAAAAAATGAAATTCCTTGGTCGCAAAATTTAGTGACGGAATTAGAGAGGGATTTCACGTTTTCCCTCACTAATTTTTGTTTTTTTAGTAGTGTTAGTAAACTTAGGGTTTATGAAATTTAGGGATTTTGAATTTTGTGTTTAGAAGATGGAAGTGAAAATATTTAAGGAGTTTGAAGATATATTTGAATGGACAATTTTTTTTATTTAGGGAAGAAGATGAAGAAGACGAAGATGTTCATATCGTTTATAAATTTATTTATTTTCATTAAAAAATATTTTATAAAATAAAGTTATTAATAAAATTAATTTTTCATGTTTTTTTTTATAGAAAAATGAACAAAAGGATTAACTTGTGCACGTTTTAATAGATAAAGGACCTAAATGAGACAAAAAAAGATAAAGGACTAATGTGTCACAAATAAATAAGATAAAGGACCTTTAGTGTAATCGGGGCCGTTCTTTGGGGAGTGCAGAGAGCTCAACCGAGCTGGGCCTCCCAAAGTGATGGGCCTCAAGAAAAAAATTATTGCTCAATATCCCCAACCCCACTCAAAAAAGAAAAATAAACATGTTTCAATTTCTAAGTAAAAAAATCATGTTCCATGTTTCTATTTCTAAGTTAAAAAAAAATGTCTTTAGTAAAAATTAGTAAAAATAATTGTTAATTTTGATTTCGGTGGCTAATAATCATATTTTTTTTGAACAAGGTGGCTAATAATCATTATACAAGTGTTATTTTCAATTTAAATAGAAGATTAATCTTTTAAAAAAATTGTACGTTTTTTTATTAGGGGCCTATTTTTACTATGAGAGTTGAGCCTCCAGTTTCGTAGGGACGGCTCTGAGTGTAATTTTGCCATCATTCTTTCAAAAAAAATATTTTCCCACTTAAAAAGAGATATTTTGATTTTTTTGTTGAAAAGGAATTAATTAAAATTTAGAAAAGGAAGTGTTAATTTTGATATATGAACAAAATATGGATTGATAGTTTAGTGCTGAATGATAAAAATAATAAGTTTTGAAATATATATTAGAATAGGAAGCCTGCAACTTATTTGATATATCGTAGCATAAAATTCGATTTCTTATTCTCCAACAATGTCATCTCTATTTTATCCTATCATTACGATTGTATTAAATACAGCTTTCATTAAACTTGTGGAACTACCTAAAAAGCCTACGGTATTTGGGTGCAAGGATATTTAAGCGGAAGATGTTTCGAGGTTTGAATAGGTAAAGGTAAAATCTTATGGGACTATAAATTGTAGATGGATGCAAGGTCAAGCAGCTAGGTGGCGGATGCATAAATAGACATTATTACTACTGATTTTAATTTTAAGTAAGGTGGAGATTTGTGATGATTGACTTGAAAATTAGCATAAAATAATATAAGTTTTCTTCTTAATGTTCACGGCTGCAATTTTGTGCCTAGGTGTGGCATTTTTGTGCCCAGACGTATAATTGTGCCCAAGTGCAGCGCCTACGCTTAGCGGGACAATAGTATATATAAAAATCTGTTTTCTCTTTTTGGCAAAAGTGAAAAGTAAAGGTTTTGCAGCCAACACTAAATCTAGGGTTCAGAGAGAATTCTTAGGCTTTCCCTTGGTAAGAGCTTTAGGGTTGGGAGAATCATCATTGGATTCACATCATAGAGTCTCTTGGTCACATGATGAGATTCAGGAAAAGGTAGAATTAGGTTTGAAGACTGATTCTTGTAATTTCTTTTGAAATATCTTCGTAAAGTTACTCTCTTGATTAGTGGAACTATTGCTCTCTCCTCTAGAGCAGGTCATTATTGGACCGAATTGGATAAAGAAAAATTGCGTGTTTTTTCTTCCTCTTTCTCCTTCGTATTGCTGCTTATTTTGGTCGTGATTATTATTGTGTTCCCTTTTGGTTTGGTTTTGGTTGCTATTAATTTGCTCCACATAGTATTGGTGCTACTCCTTTTGAATTCACGACAAACATGAAGGGAAAAGAGAGGGTGGATACGAGTTCAGCATAAAGAAAGGGAGGAATGTTTTTATTTTTATTTCATTGTCTCACACAATCATTACGCATATCAAGCTTCCATGTGCTTACGTTTTGTTTTTCATCTCATAGGCAACAAAAAAATGAAAGCATAATGAGGGAGGGAGAGTTCTACCCTATTTTAGGGAATCTCCAACGCCTTGTTCTACAAATTTAAAGACATCCAAAAATTGTTGTTCCTGTTTTTCAGCATTTGAGAACATCTGCATTGGAAAACTGTTCAAACAACTATATTAATGCGATTTCGGATTTTCATACAAGATCTATACATCTTTGTTTAACAAAAATGTGACTCTTTACTATTGCATTTTATAACATAAAAATGTTTATTGTCATATAGTCTATGTTACATTTCTAAGTTTGAGTTTGGAATGTATTTGAAAATAAAGAATGAAGCTAGTCTGATTTTCTTATGGATAGAAGTTGTTATTGTTTAGCTTCTATGTCATGATTTTCTTACAATTAACAAGAAGTCACTAATCTGACAAACTTTAAATCAGAACTTGAAATGACTGATTTGAAAATTCTCATACTGATGGGAACCCTAATAATAATAAGAGCATTATAGGAAGACCAAAAATATGGAGAGTTTATAAAAGAAAAGATAAGACGACTAGTGGCAGAAGTTACTAGTGAGGAGCCTTAGTAAAATATAGGGTGTCAAAGTAGAAATATTTTACTAGTATTATATATCTTCTAGAAAGATTTTATTCAGAGCTTATCTCTTAGTAGTAGGTTTATCTCTATAGTAGCATTTAAGTAGGAGTTATAGTCTTTAAGAAAACATTGACATATTGAGTTTTCTGTTCAGGGTCAGAGTAGGATTCCTCTTTGAGTTATGTCAGAGCTTTGTTTATGCTAACCTCTAGGTTAGCGAATTAGTGTCTAGGATTTTGAGTTCTTCGACAATGACCTCATCTTCCTCTGTAACTATAACCTGTAGATGTCCATATGGGTAGGGGTGGGCAAAAAAACCAAAAACTGAACTGAACTGCTGAAACAGATCAGTTCAGTTCAAAACAGTTCAGTTCGATTCGAAACAGTTCAGTTCAGTTCGGTAACTAAAATTCAATTTCATTTGTTTTTTTCATATTTTTTTCAAAGGTATTAATAATAACAGTTCAGTTCAGTTCGGTTTGAAACAGTTCAGTTCGGTTCGAAATGCAAATAGTTCAGTTCAGTTATTTTAAATTTAGCAAACAGTTCAGTTCAGTTCGGTTCAGTTTTTATCCCGAACTGAACCATGCCCACCCCTACATATGGGCATTGATGTCTAAGATGAAAAGCTCCTCCACATTTAAAACACAATCCTTTTTTACGCCAATCAACAATCTCTTGTGAGGTAAGGTGCCTAAACCCTTTCTCTCGGTTTCCTTGCTCCCTTTGGTCACCAGGTTTTTGAGTTTTATTACCAGAGAAATTTCACCTGTGGTCCCATCGATCCTTCCTATATTTGATATATAATCCATCATTGCCACTAGAGCGTCCATTGTAAGGTGAGTTGTTTGGTTTGTGGAAATTTCCACGGTTAGGATTGCCCACATTATAGTTAAGTTTCCTTGAAATGCCATAGGTTGACCTCCCTTCGGCCTCGTTTTCTACAGCCTTTGCTAAATTCATTAGGCGATGACGTAAGATTGGTCCAAATGTAATAAGGCTACGGACACATCCTCGAATTTCTTCCTTCAGGCCATGGATAAAGTATCTAATGAATTGTTCATCAAACAAACATGGCACTTAGGAAAACCAAAGAGGAGAGAACGTCACTCAAGTGTTGATACATTGGTAGGGCAAACCGCTTGAAGAGGCCACTTGGGAAGACACCGAGACTATAACTCACTAGTTCCCTACACTCAACCTTGGGGGCAACGTTGTGATTGAAGGATCAGATATTGATGGGAACGCTAATAATAAGAAAGGGTACTATAGGATGACCAAACTATATATTGTTTCTTCCACATACATTTCTTGAGACCAAACTATATCTTGAGATCAAATGAACCTAGGAAACTAAAAAAAAAAGCCTAGTATTTCATGAAAGGGAAACCTATACCATATAGACAAAGCATGGAAACCAATCAATTTAGTGTATAAAAAAATAATAACATGGACTCCACCAGAACATAAGAGAAAAAGTTAATAACTTACTTCACCATCGTAATTGTCGTAAATGTAAATAATATTTTTGTGTATTTAGGATGAAACCATATTTTTTAACTAATATATAAATACAAATGTTAGCATCTAAGATGTTCAATTTATCTCGATAAATATTTTTAAAACATCAAATTTCTACAATTTTTTTATAGATAATTAAATATATTAACGGTTAAAGTGTGTATTGACATGTGTGCATTGGTTGATTGCAAGATGTATTTAGAAACGGAGGGAGCGAGAATTAAGAAAAATGTTTTTGCATTAAATTTGTGAACGTACATTTCCTTAAAAAAAATTTGATTTGATAAAGTGTATTTTTGTGAAAAAATAGTTAATACACCTTCATATTTGCGAATATTTTATATAGAAAAAATATAACAAAATTTGACAAGGGGTTCTTACATAAACTTTTTAAACTAGTTTTGGTGGTATTCTTGATGAATTCTTCACAATTTTGTGGGAATCAACGCAGCCAGCAATGTTGACGGCAAGAATGCACAAAGTTTTGACTATATGCAATAAAAATTCAGCCTTAATTGGAGAAACGACAGACTCTTCTATAGACACAGCTACAAATGATAAATATTTGGACACACTCACATCAAATGTAAAAATTTAAAACAAAAATAATTAGACCACATCAACCGATATCATTACTTTCAGTCTCTTTTAAATTTTACATTTGATGTGAGTGTGTCTAAATATTTATCATTTATGATTGTGTTTGTAGAAAAGTTTCAACCACTAATCACAAGATCCGATAAATTCCAAAGGACTTCAAAACAGAACACACAACAACATTGAATCAAAGCTAAAAAAAATTGGACAACTTAGTATACAAGAATCTATGAGTTAATTAAGCAGACTAATGTTTACTACTCTATTGTTGTTTCATACTTTAGTTCTCATGCTCTTCTGCCTTGTGTGATTGCATCAGAGTAAGTGCATCCATGTAATATAATAATATAATGCGATGTAATATAGGTCGTAATCCGGAGTTCAATCAGAAGGTAAGTAAAACTTGACCAAGAAAAAAAAATGTAACAATACATGAAGCTCATGACATACTTTTTGAATGATGCAAATTTCAAGTTTATGGTTCAGATTATAAACTTGAGTTTAGAATCTTAGTTATCTGTTGAGGTACGAGGAATTTTGATCTTTTGACTCCCCAAAGTCGTTCGATTCCCAAATGACTTTTTTTGGGTGTGTTTATAAACCCTTCGGTAGATATCTTTCGAATATTGTTTTATAAGATTTTTGAGTAAATAGAAAGGTCAGAAGAGAAACCATCAAGAACAAATTTAGTGTTGTTCAACTTTCTTTTCATTTGGTAAATTCCTAAACATTCACAAATATGTGATAGTAGCATGTTAAGTGAATAGTCAAGAGCGTTTATATAAATTGACATGAGTCTCTTACAAAGAAACACATAGTGCCTCCATTTTTCTATATTTCACAATCAATTATAACAACTACTATGGAAAACTACAAAATATCAGGTAAAATTGTGATAGAAATAAAAAAACATTAATGAAATAATGTTTCAAGCCATATTATGCATATCATCAAACCAATGATCAAGTTGCTTACCAATTGAATGAACAATGACACCAATCACAGGTAGTATATCACAATCCACAACATTCCTTCCATCAAAAACAAATGTTGGTAATCAAGTTTCTTGAACTCATCCCATTCATATAAAATACAAACATTTCTGCATCTTTTCAAGAATCTTGTGATTGAAAAATCAATCCGAATAACAAAATAACATTCTCAATATGGTCAAAATATTTTATTTGGAAAATTAATAATTGAATCTGATTCAAAAAAAAAAAAATTGAATCTGATTTCTTTTGAATCTCACTTTAGACAAACTATTTTATTTGGAAAATTAAGAAATGCATCCGATTTATTTTGACCAATTTTATTGGAAAATATTTAAAAAGAAAAAATATTTTAGTGATTGAATAATTGTATTTGTATTTTTATTTCAGATTTTAGTCGTATTTAGCTAATAGCTAGGCCTCAATGCTAATATTTTAGTCATTAGACTTTGTCGATGAATGTTGTGATTGAAAACTCAATCCGAATAACAAAATTACATTCTCACGTTGGTTAGTCAAAAGAAAAAACATTCTCACTTTGGTCAAAATATTTTATTTGGAATTTTTTTTGAAGGATTTTTTTGGAAATTTAACGATAGAATCCGATTTCTTTTGAATCTCACTTTGGACAAACTATTTTATTTGAAAAATTAAGAATTGCATCCGATTTATTTTGACCAATTTTATTTGGAAATATTTAAAATATTAAAAGAACTATTAAGACTCCTTCAAAAACAAAAGAACAATTAAGACATTGATTTTTATTATTTGGAAAATTAAGAATTGCATCCGATTTATTTTGACCACTTTTATATGGAAATATTTAAAATATAACATTATTATTTTATTTATTTTTTGTTACCAAAATATAACATTATTCTGCTATAAATAATGCTACCCTTTGTCAATCTTTTGTACAAACTCTTTTTCATACAATCTTTTACACGTGTTGAGAAAATATCATCATGAAGCTAGGAAGCATTCTCTTACTGTTGTGGTCTTTCCTTGTTCTCTTTGGTCTTACTTATGAAACTGGTATTATTATTATTATTTTTATTATTATTACATTGATAGTTAGAATGTTAATTCGATCTTGTGATACATTTGAACTCTAACTTTTGCTTAAAATAACTTAAATGACTTACAATATATTTTTATAATATTTTGTTTCTTGTAATGTGTTAGATGTAGGGTACCCCGACACCAGATATTGTTCCGCACATATGCGGAACTTGAATGGTACCTGTCTCACCGGTAAGATCGACTGCTATGCGGAAGTCAGGAGTCAGTATCCAAAGAGGGCTCCAGCTCGCAATTGTGTATGTAACACTTTTGCAGAAAAGCACGTATGCACATGTTGTATCCTTTGTGGATCAAAAGCTGATAGTATTGATGATTTTCTTGTAAACCAAGATGATGATATTGATTATATTCCTCCTCGAGAATGTTAAATTATTAAAAGAATTTAATAATGACTTTACATACCTTTGTATGTGTTATATTTTGGTCTTCAATTTTGAATTTATGTATGGTGTTTATTAGTTAAGTATGAAGCGTGACAAATCCAACCGCATAAATATTTATCATGTTTGGATATGAGAATATGAGTTTCAACAAGGTTGAGTTGTATATTTACAGAAAAGATGTAAAGGAATTTTAAATTGACATGAAAACTAAAAATGCACTTATATAGTTGCCATGGGAATTAAAGACTTTAAAAGATTAATGCTTGAAAATTAAATGACTCAAAAGTAAATTGGTAGTACAAAATTAAGTGTGAGCAAATGAAAGTAACAAAGTTTTGACTTTTTATTTTATTTCGTAGGAATAAAAGTTTTGACTTGAAACGTAAAATAATTGATTACTTCCTCCATTTCACATTATATGTCGTTTTGACCATTACACACAACATATTAATGGACTGGAACACCTATTATAACTGGTATGTAGGGACTGAAAATCAATTTTGTAAAATAATTGCAACAACAATGAATGGCATGAAGAAATTATTGATTGAAAGATGACTTTGTAAATCACTCTTTCAAAAATTAAATTTTTTTACTTAAAAAGAATTGTTTTGATTTTTTTTTTTTGAAGAGGATTAATTAAAATTTTGAAAAGGAAGTGTTGATTTTGATATTTTGATTTTTGATATATGAACAAATGTTCATCTGAATTCGAGTTACAACCAAATAATTCACTTCCTTAAATTAATGGCTATGATGGATAAACAAAATATAATGAGACGTCACATATTAATGCCTTTAGGCACAATTTAATCATTCTTTATACAACCAAGAAAAAATTTTGCTTTGAGGAGGGTGCGTTGAAAATTTGAAAGGATCTTCTTTTATTTTTGACAAGGAAAAAAATGTTGAAGCAAAAATCTCTTTAAAATTGTTTTTAAATGATAAACAAACTCTTGTATTAAAATTAAGATTATAATTTTATTTGGTTATTTAATGTGTGCTCTTGAGTGAATTTTATTAAGGATAGGAAAGTCCAATTCTCACAC
>Ga0228711_1010068_pt1 | contig 12559 bp, 7 predicted proteins | sample MedpolnodulmetaG_2_FD_177996 | JGI IMG/M metagenome (GOLD analysis project Ga0228711, IMG submission 177996) | Root nodule microbial communities from Medicago polymorpha collected in Santa Monica, California, United States - brown nodules | ecosystem: Host-associated > Plants > Roots > Nodule...
AAAATTAACCATTAGGGTTAGGTTAAAATTAGGGCAAACATTTGCTTCCGGGTTAACTTTAATAAATAAGAGATAAGACAGATTTGTTTTGTTCAAAAAAAATAGGAGATTACGTGTGATTTTGTTGAGAGTGAAAAAATAGGGTTAATAATTAAACAGGGGTATTAGAGTAAAATTAACCATTAAGGTTAGGTTAAAATTAGGGCAAACATTTGCTTCCGGGTTAACTTTAATAAATAAGAGATAAGACACATTTGTTTTGTTCAAAAAAATAGGAGATTAGGTGTGATTTTGTTGAGAGGGAAAAAATAGGGTTAATAATTAAACATGGGTATTATAGTAAAATTAAACATTAGGGTTAGGTTAAAATTAGGGCAAACATTTGCTTCCGGTTAACATTAATAAATAAGAGATAAGGCAGATTTGTTTTGTTCAAAACAATAGGAGATTAGGTGTGATTTTGTTGAGAAGAAAAAAATAGGGTTAATAATTAAACAAGGATATTAGAGTAAAATTAACCATTAGGTTAGGTTAAAATTAGGGCTTGCTTCGGTTAACTAATTGGAGTGAATGAACGAGAATTGAGAGAAAGAGTGACAGCATCATCATCATCCAAATCCAAGGTTCCAAAAACAATGGCAGCGGCAACAGCAGAAGGGTGTTCAAATTTACCAGATGAGTTATGGGAATACATCATCAAATTCCTTGACGGAGACCACTGTACTTTCAAGTCTCTTTCCATCGTCTCCAAACAGTTACTCTCCATCACCAACAATCTCCGATTCTCCGTCAAAATCACCCAACAAACCATCCCTTTCATTCCTCAACTCTTCCAAAGGTTCCCTAACGTCACATCCCTCAATCTCACAGCCATCCACCTCTATCCCCTCAACATGCTTCTTACCCAAATCTCTGCTTTCCCTTTAGACATCAAATCACTCATTCTCTCCAACCTCTTCATCATCCCTAAAGATGGTTTCCGAGCTTTGTCCAAAAAGATGAAAAATTTGACCTCTCTTACTTGTTCGAAAATTACTTGGCTCAAAAAGAAGGATATCTTATTCATTGTTGATTGCTTCCCTTTACTCGAAGAACTTGTTCTCAAGGAAATAAGCGGCAGTTATTACACTTCTGTTAGGAACTTCGATCTTGTGCTAGATGATGATAATCAATTTTTGGCACTTCCCAAACTCCGAAAGATTAGTTTGTATAGTTATGCCATCGATAGCCAATTTATTAATTATCTCCGCAGAAACCCTGGACCTTTCAGAGGAGAAGAATAACCTAGATGGTGATGATATACTCCATAGTGATAATTAGGTCTCTCGGAGTTTGCAAAGAGTACCGAGATACTTGCATATTATTCAAAATTACCTGCAATTATAAAAGTAAGTTATTTTTATCATTCTGTCGTAGTGTCATGGAGGTAGCTAAGGTGACAACCCATAAACTTTAACGGAACAAGTTGCTGGGATGACGAAAATTACTAAGTCTTTTAGTTTGGAGTATATTTTTGTCTTATTTACAAAATTCGGTTTACTAGTTTATACATGTTATACACTTGGCATATTGCATTATTATTGAATTTAAGAATGAGAATTTCGGTCTCAACCTTACTTTTGGGGGTTCACGTATATTTATTTATCTTCTAACAGATTTTTCCTGCAAATATAGGTATTGATTTATTAAGTTAGACATGATTTACCCAACTTTGAGTTTTTTCTTTTATTTTGCTGTAATGTTTTGTATGTTCCCCCATAGAAAACACATTCCTATTACCCCTTCTTTTTATACATGATCTATTGATTTTAATTTTTTTAACTGAAGTTAAATTGGTAAATTTCTCTTTAGTCTACTAAAACTATTAAGACTCATTGCCCTTTAAAATCAAAGAAAAACATGGTTCAAATTGGGTGTAAAATAGGAGCACGTACGTCTTTGGCATACATGACGAGTCTTGCAAGTAATGGAGAATCCTTTTAACCGCTTTCCAGTGAGTTGCGAGAAGAGAAGGGGGAAGTGACAAACTTTATTTACAGCAAAAGAAAATCCAGGTCTTGTTAAAGTGACATATTGTACTGCTCTCACGATTGAACGATGCATGAAAGGATCATTCAAGCTGTCAGAGCCATATTTAGTCAAATCTGGGCAATTGGCCATGGGAGTTGGCATGCAAGATGCATCGGACATGCTAGCTCTGTGAAGTAATCCCTGATGTATTTTGATTGAGTCATGCATGTACATACATAAATTGGATAGAAACTTAACCTCAACACCAAGAAAGTACTTAGGATGACCCAAATCTTTAAGTGCAAACTTAGAGTTATGTTTGCAAATAAGATCGTGAATGAGAGACCTAGAAGAACTGGTAATTAGGATACGATCTACATAAACAAGGGCATATAAAGTGACACACATCATGAGAATATACAAAAAGTAAAGGATCACAGCGATTTGAAGTGAAACCGAGGAGTATTAAGGTCTGAGTTAAGCGCTCATACCAAACACGAGGAGCCTGCTTTAGACCGCATAAAGCCTTGTGTAACTTTCGTACAAACTTTTTATCAGAAGCCTTAAAACATCGCATATAGACCTCTTCATATAACACCATTGAGCAAGGCATTATTTATATCTATTGTTGAGTGTGCCACTTAGAACTTAGAAGTGAGATCCAGCTTCCTGATATTGTTATGCTTGGAATTTAACTTTGTTGCATGTTATTGTGAGTTTATCTGAATTTGCTTACGTGATGATTAAGTTGTGTTTAAAAGTTTGAGTAATTCATCTTGTCATTTATCATCAAAGTATAACAATAAAATAAAATTATGCTTTTTACTGCTGTATTTTTAATCCTGGATGTTATGGGGAAAATTATTAAGATATTTGCTAAAGGATCATTTCCAATATGTTCATATATTTGTTGGGAGCTAAAATGATTAATTTTATGATTTTTTTGGGTGGGGACTTGATTCCTCAAAAGTAACAAAAATTGAACAATGTCAATGTTGAATATGCTGTTATTGCCCTCCTATTTTTATTTTATTTTTTTGTACTATTGTGGAATGAATCCTTCTTTTTTCTTTTTTACGTGTTGAATTTGCTAACCATAATCTCCAATTTCCCTTTAGGCATCAGATCACTCTAACACTCCAACTGCTACATTCATAAAAATGGGTTGTAGACTTTTAGGGATGGCAATTGGATCCAGACCCGGTGGACACCCACAAAAATACCCGCTACGGATAGGGTAAAATCCTGCTTTCTTGGATACGGGCATGGGTATAGGTAATTACCCGCAAATTTAAATGGGTAAGAACACGGGGATGGGCACTGTACTACGCAGTCTCGCAACCTGCATATATGTATTTATATAATATGATAAATAATTTATTTATTTTTGGTGTAAAGTTAATTAATTTATTTAACTACTTAAGTCTAACCCTAAACCTAAAACAACTTAATACAGCTTAATAAAATTTTTAGTAACAATTTATTATGACTTTAACATGCAAGTGCAACTTTTTAACGTCATGCAAGTGCAACTTTTTAACGTATAACTGATGTAAGGTATCTATTTTTTCTTTCTTTCTAGAGATGTTTTAGATGTTTTATTATTTTTTCATGCTATTTTATGAGTTGATTTGAAACTTTTTTGATCATGGTTTTATTTCAATTGTGTTGTTTTTATTGTCTTTTCATGGTTAAAGTGCGGGTAATGGGTGCGGGTATGGACACTTAAGTGCCTATAGGGTATGGGGGAGGGCATTAAAGTTGTTGCCCATGAAGGTACGTGCATCGATACGTGCATTTTTTACAAACGTGGGTATGGGATGGGTACTATAGTACCATACCCATTGTCATCCCTACGAGTTTTGTCCGAAATGAAGAAAAAATTTGATCTCTCACATTCCGAAATGACTATTATCCGCAAGAATGATCTCTTTTTCATCGCTGATTGGTTTCCTTTACTCGAAGAACTCAACCTCGGTTTTTCAAATTTTTCTACTAACGATGATTTTTTGTTCCACGAAATATATAAATGGAAGAATTTTGAGCTTCTTGAAGGTGGCAGAATTCATTGATGCCGGTGGTGTACACTCTGACAAAACGAGTTGCCAGAATGAGTGAATGACGTCTTTTAATTTAGAGTATGTTTGTCTATTTACAAAATTTAGAGACTAAAATTATCTCTGTTTGTCTATCGTAGTGGTTTACTGGTTTGTTCCTGCAAATACTGTGGTTTTCATAATGGTGTTTTGTTACTGCAAAGTGCAAATACTATGGTTTTATTAAAATACTAACTTGTTTTTCCCTCATAAGATGAGCTCCTTAATCAGCAGGAATTTGCGAACATCTCAAAACCTACAAACTTAAGTTTTATTTCCTTTAAAATCTATGTATCCCAAAAATAAATCACGACGGAACTTTTTATTTTTTAAAGAGAGTGGAAAAAAGTTCAAATTACCACCTTAAAAGATTTAGGATTTGGGGGTTAGATATATTTAGGGAACGAGTTAGCGCCCTAAATATTCGTACTATTCTACGATAACCTCTTGATTTTATTTAACTTTTTGCTATAACTTGCTTGCTTTTAAAGAGGAGAAAATAGAATTGAATGGTGAGTTAAAAAGATAAAGAAAATTGATTTTAGTTGATTTGGAAGGACAAGTAATTTGCCTACGTACCCGTGAGGGATCAAAACCTCGTAGTTCGGGGGTAGAAATTACCGTTTGATTGGTTTTGTATTTTTTAGTTTTGAAAAAGTTGTCAAATAAAAAACCAAGTGGCAAATAAGAATTGATTTGTATTTTTTAATTTAAAAGAAAATAGGCTCAAGGTACAATTAAATTGATTAAAATTTGATTAAGAAAATAAAATAAAAATGGGATCATTTGGTTGAAAATCAAGGTTTATTATGAAAATATTTTTTGTGCTTTTGGTTATTTGCAATTTAATTAAAAGATAAGAATAAAACTAATGTGACAATAAAAATAAAAGCGCGGGGATTTTTGTAGTGACGTTGGATCACCACAAAATCTCTGACCTAAATTTTTTGTGTTTTTTCAATATATATAAAGGAGTAAAGAAATAAAAGGACACACGCACGCACTCTTTTCTCATTTATGGTTTACAATTAACCTAGTTACATTCTAAATCCATGCAATAAAATAAAGAGCAAATAGTCACTTTAATCCATAACTCTGCACCTCGCTGACACATAGGTCCCTGACTCATTATTAAATACAAAGAAGTCCTTGACTCTGCACTTCCGTTAGCACTTTAGTCCTTGGCGTTAAATAATTATGTTAAATGTGTCACAGGGACTAAAGTGAAAGTAGAAAATGGTCACTTTAGTCCCTAAACCAAAAATCAATATCCCAACTAGAATCTCAAATCCCTAAAAAAATATACCCTAATATGTGACTTTTTTCTCTTATAAGAAAAAAATGTGCCTTTTTTCTAAACATTGTAAACTTTTTTCTTCGGATATATTTGAATATTGTATGTTCTATAAATTGTATTGAAAGTTCTATGTATTTTTTTATGCTTAACGGTAAAACTTTGTCCACCGTATTATGAAATTCTAGCGTACTTGTTTTAAGATGTTTTATGCAATGTTTCAACGTATGACACACGTAGCCAGATGTTCTAGGTAATGTTCCAACATCGTGCAAATAAACAAATAAAACGCAGAATAATAAATGACAAGAAAGTAAAGAACACAATGAGTTTGTTGACCCAGTTCGGTGACAAACACACCTACTTTGGTGGCTACGAAGCCAGGAAAGAAATCCACTAGTGTAACTCTTATTCTAATGTTCTCAATAAACCTCGTTTACAACACAAGACGTAGGACCTACCCGTCTAAACTTCAACATAGGAACTCCTAGATCTGAGATCTCATCTCACTATCCTACAGTCAATCACAGCTCCTATGATTATCGGACTTTAAACACAAACAAACAGTGAAGTTACCTTCAAACAAACAACTACAACCTTGCTTACAAGCTTTGGCGTAGCACACAAGAGTTACAACTCAACACACAGTCCTTAGCATGTATCAAACTGATACAAGAAAGGCTCACAATAAAACAGTACTAATTAAACCTACATAAAGGTGATACAAGAGTAGACACACATACGATTCAAAACCCTAAAAGCTAGACTTTTTAGAATGACGGCTTAAATGATCAATTAGGTCTTGAAGTCTTCCTTTTATACTTAAGCAATATGGGTCATTTAACCAGTTTGGGCTTCAGAACAAAACAGGTCATCCAACTGATCTGAAAAAACACAAATCAGTGACAAATATGGAAAGTACTAAAATGTAGGAACATCTTCAGAAACGGCCAAAACAGGTTCAAATATTTCCTAAAATATAATCACATCTTTAGGAATATTGCACAACTGATTATGTAAAGATATGTGCGTTGTTTGGTGAATAAGATAAGGAAATATGGTTTCCTTAAATAATATAAGGCGCACGTACAAACAGGCATGAAACAAGGCACAGTGAACCGTGTCAGGATGTTGGAACATCGTATCCAACATCTTATAGAGATGCATGAAACATGTTGGAACATTGTATCCAACAACACAAACATGGATATTTGTTTTAGCAACAACGCAGCCAATACAAATACATAACAATCTCTCCCTTTGGCAAATTTTTGGCTAAAACAAATTAAGGCCAAGTAAAAAGAAATAAAGGGATACAAATTACATCCATTTCCTCAAGCGACATGAACACATACTTATGAGGAAACAGCTAGCACACACAATCTAAAGAGATACCTTAGATACGCTTCCTTAAGTCATCACGAACACATATTCAAGAAGAAGGAGTAGCAAGACAGTATCACAAGAGTATATCATTATATCAGGCATATGCAGGGAATATAGACATACCATTTTACTCCCCCTTTTTAGCCACAAAATATGCCAACAGAAAGGTAGCAGACCACAAGAGTATATCATTGCCATGTACACCCCACAACTCAAAGACGTGCAACAAGAGATAAGAGATAGCACGTCTCACAAAACAGATTATTATGCCTCCTCATGCAGGCAAATTCCCAACTTGCCCCTTAGCTTTTCAAACTGTTTAGCATCTAAGGCCTTGGTGAAAATGTCTGTCAGTTGCTCCTCTATGTCAACATGCTCAAGTGTCACAACCTTCTCCTCCACAAGATCTCTAATGAAGTGATGCCGTATATCAATGTGCTTTGTCTTACTGTGTTGAATAGGATTTTTGGAAATATTGATAGCACTCAAATTGTCACAGTACAATGTTAGAACATCTTCTTCAACATTATACTCTTTCAACATCTGCTTCATCCAAACAAGTTGTGAGCAACTACTTCCAGCTGCTATGTATTTAGCTTCAGCAGCAGATAGAGAGACAGAATTCTGTTTCTTACTGAACCAAGAGATCAGATTGTTTAATCGACAATTTCCCAACCTATTAAACGATCCAAAACCATTAAGTTCTTGATTACAAAGTGATTATCAAATATTAAATCCTATGTCTAGAATGAAAACATCGATAGATTATTATTCTAAATCTAGATCCAAAAGTATTTATCAATAACATTTCAAACTTGAATAAAGCTTTAAATGCAAGAATAATAACAATATTGAATAAATAAGTTAGAACCATATCTTAAAAGATCAAGAGTTTACATAATAGCTTGTTTCAATAACTCAAAACCCATAAGGGTAGATGTAGCTACATATGTCTATGCAAGCTTGGCAAAGGATGAAAGAAAGATAAAGATTTCATGCTAAGATTCATGATGTATCAACAAATCTTGGTAAGAATCTACTCCTAACAACCTTGCTTTGTGTTTCTCTCTCTAGAAAAGCCCTGGTCTCTCTCTAAAACCAGAAAAATATCAATAAAACAGTAAATGAGTGGCTGGAAAGAGAAGAAAAAGCTATTTATATGGGCCAAATCCGTGAAATCTCGCTTAAGCGAACAGCCTAAAAATCCCACTCTTGCTAATGAAGACATGGCATGTGGACCTTATCCTCTGAAGTTGCTAAATCTCGCTTACGTGAGCTGGAAGCGAACTGGAAAGTGAATCCTAAAATTGCTCTCGACACAAAACTTGCTTAAGAGAATTGATCCCGCTTAAGCGAGTTGGCTTCAGTCTTTAAACATTGCTTGAGCGAACTGGGAAGCGAGATGGAATGTGAATTTGAATTTTCTCTCGACACAAATCTCGCGTAAGCGAGTTTCCTTTTTCCACGAGCGAGATGAAAGCGAATTGGTTGCGAGATGCAGTATTGCTCCCTGGAGCTTTCTCGCTTCAGCGAATTGATCTCGCTTAAGCGAGTTCTGCTTGGCTCAAAAAGTGGTTTCTTGATCCTTGCTTGCCATTTCCTGCACAAGTTGAGTAGAGTAAGGCATGTAAAACATAAATGGTAAATTTACAACAAATGATTGTTTTTCCTTAGATAACTTGCAAAAGAAATCACTAAAAAACCTATTACACATGAAAGATATTACTTTTGAGCACTTATCACCCAACGTGACTTAAGTCACACTTTGCACATGACTTAATTCAGCGTGAGTTAACTCATGCTGTGTTCTGCTATAAAAACATAACAGAACCATGGGAATTTCCAAAACTCCATTTGTGGATTTGATCTTCATTGTTGCAATTTTCTCCAACCTTAAGCCATTCAACGTCAATTACAAACATAAAATCAAGTAAGTGCTTATTATCCTATTGCATTGGCTTTTCTTATTAAATTGTTATTTTTTGGATAAATTGTCACATATTAAGGTTTTGTTGATATTTTATTTTTGATTTTATGATGTTAGATTTTAATGATTTGATTGAATTGTTAGATGTTGATTAAAGAAGAATTGATTGAATTGTGGTAGAAATTGTTAGGAATTGAAGGAATTTTGGATTTGGTTATTTGAGAGAGATTTTGGAGATTTTAGATGTGAAAGAGGAAATGAGGAAATTAGTTGATGTCTGATCTTTAAAAGGACACGCATCGTGACTTAACTCATGCAGGTGTATAACCCAACGTGACTTAAGTTACGTTGTGTTATTTTCGGAAGTGCAATTGGGAGTGAGAAAAACGTGATGGGAGAAGAGCAGTCTTCTAAATCCAATTGCATCATGTAACATTTATAAGGCCCAAGCACATGTTGACATAACATACCTGTAAACAACCCTAATTAGTTGTTCCAATGATTGTAGCCGCACACTCCATCTTTCTCTTTGGTTCAAAACTACTGGATTCAAGAGAAAAGCAGTTATTCTTTTAGTTCCAGGGTGCATCAGTTCTACTTCACTTCTATTTATCTTTCGTTTTTTTACTTCTTTGTGAGAGGGAGAGTGAACCAGAGGTGCAATAGAAAATTTTTAGGATGTGCAAAGTACAAAAACCATAGGATTATATGGGTAGATTCCAAAAGTTCACTTACACACCCTCAACACTAGCTAGATCCACCCTTGGTCAGAGAATCAAATCCATTTTTGTAGAATCTTGAATACCTCTCGATCAAATTATGATGAGGAACAATTATGTGGTATACATGTTAACTTTTTGTTTAGATATTCATGTTTAAATTTTTTTAATCCAAATTTGAAATTAGATAAGATTATACTGCTGAGGAACAATTTGATTAAAAATATATTGACTAAAATTTGTAGTTAGTTTGTAGTTCCTTATATTATGATGTAGATTTAAATTTAAATCTGAAAAATAATAGGTTGGTAAAAGGTAAATTTTTTCAGAAAAAGTCCAATCAAAGTTAGTTTTTAAAGGTAGTTAACTTTTGTTTCAAAAAAGAAAATTAATGGCAGTTAACTTTGAAGTTTACATTATATATAGGTATAGATATAATCCCTTTACATAAATCAGTATCCTATTTTGGTGTGAATCAGTATCTATACGCCCAATTACATAAATTAATCCCTTTAGTTAGTAGAACTATAATAAGCGGCTTTGACCCAAAAAAAAAAACTATAATAAACGGGAAAAATTCTCCGTCACAAAATTTAACATCACTGTATTCTTAAGTCTAGAATAACATACTAGATAGCCTACAAAAATATGGTGGGCATATTAGATAGCTTATAAATTTGTGAAATTAAGTCTCAATAAGCATGGTTCAAGTGTTAGGGACATTGCATGTACCTAATAGACAAAGGTTGTGGGTCGAACCCCAGACCTTTTACTTATTCATTTTATGAGATGAATTTATAACCATCAGACTACTTGATAAAAAGTAATGTAAAAAATGTGAAATATAAAATGGGACAAGATTGGGTTTTTGAAGTAGGATTAGATACAAAATAAAATAAAGAAATGTATTTATTTATAGATACTAATTTAGATTATATATAAAGGGAATGCATTATTTTGGAATACTAGAATGCATAACAAAGTTAAATTACGATTTTCAAGAAATAAATAAAAAATATGTATAACAAACAGAAAATGATTTTTCCCCGTTTTTCTGAACAAAAATAAAACGAATATATTTTTTGCAAATATATGCATCGGAAATCTGCTTCAATTTAGGATTAAGTATTATTGTATATCATCATATATATATATTGGAGTGAATGAACGAGAATTGAGAGAAAGAGTTTCAAAAACAATGGCGACAGCATCATCATCATCCAAATCCAAGGTTCCAAAAACAATGGCAGCGGCAGCAGCAAAAGCGTGTTCAAATTTACCAGATGAGCTATGGGAATACATCATCAAATTCCTTGATGGAGACCACTGTACTTTCAAGTCTCTTACTATCGTCTCCAAACAGTTACTCTCCATCACCAACAATCTCCGATTCTCCGTCAAAATCACCCAACAAACCATCCCTTTCATTCCTCAACTCTTCCAAAGGTTCCCTAACGTCACATCCCTCAATCTCACAGCCATCCACCTCTATCCCCTCAACATGCTTCTTACCCAAATCTCGGCTTTCCCTTTAGACATCAAATCACTCATTCTCTCCAACCTCTTCATCATCCCTAAAAATGGGTTGCGAGATTTGTCCAAAAAGATGAAAAATTTGACCTCTCTCACTTGTTCCAACATTTATTGTATAGACAAGAAGGATGTCTTCCTCATTGTTGAATTCTTCCCTTTACTCGAAGAACTTGTTCTCGAGGAAAAAGGCTGCAGTTATTACGCTTCTGTTAGGAACTTCGATTTTGTGCAAGATGAAGATAATCATTTTTTGGCACTTCCCAAACTCCGAAAGATTAGTTTGTTTGGTCATGCCATAGATAGCCAATTTATTAATTATCTCCGCAGAAACCGTGGACCTTTCAGAGGAGAAGAATAACCTAGATGGTGATGATATACTCCATAGTGATAATTAGGTCTCTCGGGGTTTGCAAGAGTACCGAGATACTTGCATATTATTCAAATTACCTGCAATTGTAAAAGTAAGTTATTTTCATCATTCTGTCATAGGTCATGGAGGTAGCTAAGGTGACAGCCCATACACTTTAACGGAACAAGTTGATGTATGTTTTGTATGTTCCCTGTTGAAAACTCATTCCTATTACCCCTTCTTTTTATACATGATCTATTGATTTTGATTTTTTTAAGTGAAGCTAAATTTGTTTCTCTTATATGGCAAAGAAAAACATGGTTCAGATTTGTGAACTGCATTAATTATATAATTTATATGATAGTGTAAGAGATGTAATGGTTTCATTTGAAAGCTTATAAACATATGAACTAATTGATTACTTCTTCGACTGATTTCTTGGCTTCTAACTTCGGAGTATTGTTCTTTACAATTTCTTCATCAATATTCAATAAATTTAAAAATTATAGTTTTCAATGTCAAGATGTAGCCCACCTGACATTAAAAAAATACTTTTTATTACTCGATGCAAATTGGGTGTAAAATTACAGCATGTACGCCTTTTGCATACATCAAGAGTCTTGCAAGTAATGGAGAAACCTTTTAACCGCTTTCCAGTGAGTCGCAAGCATTGTTGTCAAATTCCCGACTTAAATCCTTAAATCTGGGATTTTGCGATTTTCTTCACCTTCAACAACTCAAATCCATATTAAAATCCTAAAATAGACAAAATTCATCAATTTTGATTGCGATTTTACGATTTCTTATAAACTAAGTCATTTTTTACTATATACCATATAACATATATTTAGTATTAATTTTTTTGGGTAAAATCCATCGATTTTGATTGCGATTTTACAATTTCTTATATCAATTCTACAAAAGTCCTTGAGCAAAATCCTTCGATTTTATTGCGATTTTACGAGTCCCGATTTTGCTATTCCCTTTCGACTTGAAGTAAAGTCCCGATTTTAACAACCTTGGTCGCAAGAAGAGAAGAGAGAAATTGACAAACTTTATTTCCAGAAAAAGCAAATCCAGGTTGTAGAAACTCAGAAAGATATTGAAAGACATTTTATTGATGTGTGTCTCAAATACAAGGAAGAGCTCCTATTTATATTATAGGATAGGAGACAGAAATTAATTACATATAAAGGCTAATTAATCCTAACATAATTACAATATAAAATACAATAATGAGATAAT
>Ga0228711_1010076_pt1 | contig 12553 bp, 4 predicted proteins | sample MedpolnodulmetaG_2_FD_177996 | JGI IMG/M metagenome (GOLD analysis project Ga0228711, IMG submission 177996) | Root nodule microbial communities from Medicago polymorpha collected in Santa Monica, California, United States - brown nodules | ecosystem: Host-associated > Plants > Roots > Nodule...
TAATCTCCTACACCAATTCCAAACTTCACCACCCTCATCCCAACCCAGATGCTTCATCTAAGCCACAATTGCCATTTTATTCTCGGAGAGCTCAAAAAGAAGGATGAGCCTATCTTTCAAAACCCCTCATTCCAACCAAGGATCCCACCAAAAAAATGAAGCTTCATCACCTAACTCACACACACAAAATTATCATCTATCCATCTTCCCAAGGCCGTTCCTACAAAAATGGAGGCTCGACTCTCAAATAAAAATAGGTCCCTAGTCAAAATTAAAACACAATTTTTTTAAAAGAGCAAAAAAAATTATAATGTTTTTTATTTTATATTTTGAGAGAATAATTATAATGTTTGTTTTTTTAAGAAATGATTATAATGTTTGTTGTTAGAGCTTATTGGAAGAAATAATTATAAAATCTTCGGTGCATTATATATATATATATAAAATATATTTTGGGCCCCAAAATTGGGGAGGCCCAGCTCAATAGAGTTGTTTGCACCTCCCCAGGGACGGCCCTACATCTTCCCACACTCGCACCAACACCCGAATTAATATTGATTAAATTATTACACCACATTGAGCCCATTTTCCCCCTCTACACACAAAATACGATCTTCCTCCCCAAACCTGGCTACTAACACTCTATACTACAAACTCACACGCTCCTCCTTCAACCTCTAACACCGTTTACCTACCAGGGCCATGTTAAATTCCCTTAACCCCATAACCCTCAAACTTTCGTTATCCTTTTTTTATAACAAAAAGTATCCCAATTTATCCATGAAAATTTTCTAATATCCTCACTTCTCCCCAAGAAAAAAACAATTAAAAATAGATTCAATAAAGGAAATGATACATGTAGGAGTCTTGAAGAAGAAAAAAAGTAGACTGGAAGAGAGGACAAGACAGACTTCAAAAGAACCAATCAACCACCCAAATTTTTTTTTCTACCTTTCCAACTCTAGATTTAATATGATCAAGAAAAAGTTGGAAGAAATTCAATTTGTGGGGACCACCCCAATAGGAAGCCAAAGGATGTGTCCAATTTTACAATTCATATTGTTTTTTAATATTATCTGGTATCATATTGTTCTTTTATTTATTTTTTTAATATGAAATATGTATCAAAATATAGATGTATACATCCCATCCCGTTCAAAATTCTCCAAAAACCAACTTGAAAACACATTCTTATAAAATACGAGAAATAAGACATTGTTAAGAAAGTTAAAATAAAAACTTTATTTTAGAAATTGTGCATTCAACATATTAAAACAACCAAAAGTAATTTTTTTTACCTAAGTTTCATCAATTATTTTTAATTTGGAATTCTTAAACAATATCATTAAGACACCTGTTAGCAAAACTCATGAAACAAAACAAACAATTGAACGAATTGAGTAATATTTTTGGAATAAGCCTTCAATTGAGTCTGTAAATTTTCATTTTATCTCTAAATAAGTCATTGAACTATGTAAATATAACGTGGTTCATGAAGTATATAATTTCCTTCAATATTAGAGACTAAATTAACATGCTTTGTATAAGGATTATATATCTTTGAATTATATAAAGTTTGAGCACTAGTGCACTACTTGTATTCCTTATAATTGAATTTTTTGTTTACGAAAAAAAACATATTTTCACATACTTTAAAATTAATTTTATTTGGTGGTGTACTTTAAAACTAAATTGACCAATATGATATATTTTAGAGATTCTTTATTAGAGTTAAATATGTTTTTAGTTCATATAAAATTATAAGTTTTCAAGTTTAATTTCTATAAATTTTAATGGTAATTTTAGTCCTCCTCCGAAATATAGTAATTTGTAACAAGAGGAATGCTAGCAATATACTCCCTCCGTCCCACAATAGATGATCCATTTGAAAAATGTGCAATTTTGACACAACTTACTTTGACCATATTTTTCTACTAATATACAAAGATAAATAATATCATATAAGATGTCGTTAGATTCGTCTCGATGAGTATTTTCAAAATATCAATTTTTTATAATTTTTCTAATATATTATTCAAGATATTTAAGCTCGAAATTATGCATTGGTATGCGTCATGTATTATGAGACGGATAGAGTACATTTTAACACACACTTTTCAATGCACTCTTTTTTTGATTGATTAAAATTTATATGGATCACACCAAATCATGAAAAAAAAAAACATATTTAACCCAAATTTAAATTTGAGATAAGCTCTTAGGATAAATTAAATTCGAGAGTAGAGAATTCGGTGCTTGATAAAACAAAGCCATCTATCTGCTTTTAAATATTTGTTTCATTTCATGCTGCTCAACTCAGTGTTCACTCACACAACCGCCAACCTCTGACTGTGAGCTCTAACCTTTTCTCTTTTCTTCTCATTTTTACTCACTCTCGTCTTCATTGTGTTCAAATTACTTGTTTTATTCTCTTCGTGTCTATTATTTTATCGATATCTTCTTTATTTCCGAATCAATTTCCCACTTCTGCAACATTCATTATCTTACAATTTTGTTCATTGTTCTTTCAATTTCTTTTTTGAGTAATATTAGAGATAAAGTTAGTCAATAGTTAGTTAAGATTTAGTTATATTAATATTGGATGAAGAAATTAATGGTAGATATTATATGCACATGCATAAATACCAGTGAGGATTGGGTTTAGCAGAAGGGTTAGATTCACACAACATGGCAAATCAAAGTTCGAAAGAGGTGTCCATATTTGGTGTCTGACCGTTCCTCGAATAGGTTTTACCTCAACCAGAGGGGGAACCTACGAGAAAAAAACACACAAATTTGATGATTTTAGTTAGGTTAATAAGGCTCTGATACCATGTTAGAATTCGTGGTTGAGCCTAACACAACCACACAAAACCGACTTGTGAGGTGAAAATTGTCCCCACTTATAAATACATGTGCAGACCATATTTTGTCCGATGTGGGTCTCTTTAACAATTTGAGCCAAGGGATAAGTGTTGAAGGTCATGGGTTCAAACTTGGACAAAATAGTAAATATTAATCTAACAACTAATTACTAACATTTGTCATTAAAAAAAAACTTAGTAGTAGTTGATTTGTGTTATATATTCATGTTGATTCATTTGTGGCAACATTGTGATTTGTGGTGCAGGTTAACTCATAGAGTTCAAAAGCTGAATTTAGTTTTTCATTAACTGGGAGACAACAATACACTCTTTTCTAACAACACATGATTATATCACACCCTTTTACACCTTTTCCTTCTTGTATTACCATTACATGCTCCAAACCTTTTTCCCATAACAATCACTTCATCAAATCCTATATACCTCCTTTTCTGCTCTTGAGAAATGCCAGAACATCGACATTGTTATGTAGTGCTAGAAGTGGACGACGTGAGAATTCGAACAGTTTGGACTTTGATATAGACATCAATGAGGAAGATCAAGTACTCGAGAATGATGATTATGGTGGGTTTTCAGCTCAAGGGATGGAAACAAATGATATTATTGATGTAGATGAAGGACAAGATGATGGAGATGGCAGAAGATATTCAGGTGGAGGACCGTATAAAGGTGGGGATGAGAAGGATTTTGATAGAAATCCGGAATTTGCTGAAATACTTGGTGGTTATCTAGATGATCCGGAGAAGGCACAGTCCAGAGTAAGCAACATCATTTATTGATAGTTCATACAATGTTTTGAAAATCAAAACCAGTTGAACCAGAAATGTCTTTCCGGTTGATTTGATTTTGGTTGCACCGGAATATAGTTGAACTAGATTGAATAGCGGTTGATTCAATTAAACTGGGTTTTATTTTCTGCATTGTTTTACTTTTTAACTATTTATTTGTCACCCGCTTCAATCACGGTTGAACCAATTGAACCATGACCTAGAAGCCTAACCGGTTTGATCTCCGGTATGCTTTTTAAAACATCAGTTTCATGAGTTTAGTCTTATACATCAAGTAGTGGAATCTATCTTCATATGAGGGAGTTTTCTTTTGTTTCCATTGTTTTAAGGGTGATGTTTGTTACCTTTCACGTTGTTGAAAATTTAAGAGTAGCAGCTTCAAATTTCTTTCTAACTAGGATGCCGAGATTAAATCAATTGAGCTTGATTAATTTGCAGATGGAAGAGAGACTGAGAAAAAACAGGAACAAAATACTCCACACAAAGACTGGATCAGGAGTACCAATGAAAGTTTCATTTAATAAGTAAGTTCAATTCAACTGTATATATGTATGCTTATCAACAAAACAAAACTCTATATATATCTGTGTGTGACTGAACCATGCAGTTTTCTGTTGTTTGTACGGGTGTAGTTGCATGTTTCTTATCATTAAGTTTATCTTTCTCTTCTATTTAGTTTGCTAGAATGTAGAAATGTACAGTGGAGGAATTGAAGTTATTATTGTTAGTAAATTCACATAGCCAGTAAGATTGGTCAAATTTTACTTTCATAATTTCTTTCCCACTGGCAAGCAAGTAGGACATAAATACAACCTTGGTACCTGGTGGTGTTGAGAGTTGTAATACCTGTTATTATTTTATTTTCTTGTACTGATTTGTTACTTAATTTCCTTTTATCAGGACAGATTTTAAGCCATTAGTGTAGCTCTATTATTGGAACGTGGTAATAAGGAATAGTCTATAGAATGTAAATTCATTACACAATTTTCATCATTGAATTATGTTTAAGGTATTCCCTTTCAACTAACGGTAAATATAGTTGCTCTAGTAAGTAATAACGACTAGAGTAGGAGAGGCCTGACAGAACAACTGACTTGAATTGCAACATAAACAATTAAATTATTGAATAAGGAATTCAGTGTATTTAAGGTACATATATGATATATTGAGTACTCAGGCTTAACTTCTCATGTTTTTTAAGGGTAGAATAGAAATAAGCATTTAAATAGGTTTTAGATTATGATTATCTCAGGTATAACTTCTCGGGCATAACTTCTTCAGGGCACAACTTGAAATAAAACTAGAATGCTAGGATGGTTCAGTTTGAAGCTGTAGGGTTTTAGATGAGGAAAGAGGAAAGACAAATAATAAGTACTTTGAATTACGATTATGGTTTGATATGATTGATGATTTATTGATTTTGAAGATACATATGATAAAGTACCCATAGAGATGTACTGGGAGACTAGAAAATAAAAGAATTCAGATTGCTTATATTCTGCAATCTAAGAACTATAATCATATGGTTTAGGGTTATTACAGTAACTAAAATGATGCTATAGGGGACAAAAGAGTACCTTCCGATTGCTGGTGTTACGAAATCTGCAGCTTTTGCCATGAGACTAGTTTCACTTGAAGTTTAGTTTCTACAATTTTACTATTTTAGATGATGCTCATTTAAATTTACACACAGAAAGACTGGTCTGCTGAACCTCATTTCTATTTGCAAGTATAGGTCCATGATTTGTTGATTACGGACTTAAGATCTCTGTATTATCGCATGACCAATTGTACTGTATGCAAGCATCATTGTCCCCTGATTTTGTAGCTCATTACAGTTTTAACTTTTGGCCTATTCTGGTCTCTGTCAACAAATGATAACCATGAAAGCTTATACTTCTTATGTAGGACTCAATACATGATTTTCTATTTCTTCCCACACTCAACAAAAATGTGAACATGGACATCAGTCCGGTGTCATCGATTGCGGACAGTGACTATGGCAGAAAACCTAAAATCTGCCGTACTTTCACAAATTGGCTGTGACCAGTTGTCAAAAAATCCACCACCGCAATCTTCCATGGCCGATGTTTGACCTACACTGCATTAGTCTTGCTGAAGATTTTGTGCTCTTTTGAGCTCTTTCTGTAGACATGTGTAGTTTGTGTCTGTAAAATCTGTTTTCATTTTCCCACTTCTCCCTCGGGTATGTTCCAGGTCCTCAATTACGATTTCGATCTGAAACATGCTGTTAAAGTGAAAGCACTTGATATATACAAAAGATTTTCCTGTAACTACGGTTGGGCACCAAGAATAAAACCTGGAGCCCTTATATATAAGGCTTCTATCCTGGTTCTAGATGTGTTTTCTAAATATATGCAAGAGACTCTGCCGCAATATACGTTTTTTTTCAGACGATATAGTTTTAATTAGAGAATTGAGAGAAATAAATAGAAAGTTAGAAATATGGAGACAAGCCTTATGACACTTTTTTTGCGTCTAGTTTCAGTGAAGTTTGATGACAAAAACTTTGTTATCTGGTAGTAGCAACAGATATGGACCATTATTAGGGGCCGTCGTTTTCCCATAAATATCCATATTGATATTAGAGGTTAGAGTTAGACAGTTTTGTTCTGCTCTTGAGTTGGGGAATACAAAAAATTGTGGAAGATATACATAAGAGTATCGTTAGAATCTTTTCCTTGGAAAGTTAAGATTCTGTAGAAGAACACTTAGCAAAACTAGAGAAGTATAAGATAAAGAAAGAATAGAATTCTGTATCAGGCAAGAACAGGGAAAGAAAGTTCAGAAGAGTAACCAACGGAACACTCTTCTTTCACACTGGATTAACCGGTTACAACTCATTCATTCACACATGCCTTCCTCTTCGTTTAGACTTTAGAGTGTTATTGTAGAACTGAAACTAACAGACTCCTAACTGTCTAGTTGACCCCTATTCTGCTTCATTTATAGTAGACCTACAGGGTTCTCTTAGTTTCCCATCCTCTTGTCTATCAAGTGTCTACTGAGAGTTAAAGCTTTGATTGATTTCTTAGTTTCCATTGGATTTCCTGTATCATCACAAGAACATTTAGGGGCAGTTCTAGATGGGTTTACCATATGACTATGAATGTATAGTGCCTCGGTAACATCTGTAAATAGCCGTTTTGATTCCTACACTGGTGGTAAAATAGATCATTGGTGCTTGCTCATGAAGCCAGGATTTAGAATAACAAGAAGGCCTCAACTATGGAATCTTTTCCCATTAATATGGTGCAGAAACAATCCAAAACTATGTCAACAACTTCATTATTGCATCTGTGTAGTTCAAGTCAGGAACAATTGCATGCTTTTCATGAGTGTATGTTTTCTTAAGCTTCTGGTCAACGAGATTAGTCTCGAGTCATGGTGTCAACGAGATTAGTAAGAAATTCTTCAAACAACTTCAAAACCATATGATGATTCGCGTATTTATACAAACTAAAAATTCTTCACACAGCATTATTAGTATGCTGATTCGCATGCCACATCATATTTATCTAATAGCAAAATAGAATTAGTAGAAACTGTAAATTTATAAACCACATAGGAATGTGTTAGTTTATTCTATATCCTAACAAGATATGATGCAAGAGAAAAGAACAGTGAACTGAAACATAACAGTGTATGGATTGATCTCCTTGCAGACATGATAATTGCACTCTCAAGAAGATAGAGCCTCCTTACTGAGATAGGAACCTTTCCTTAACCGAGCACCCACTATTTCCCTACTTCATACTTCACTGTCCTTTGATTCAGTGACCCTCCTCTAAATACCTCATCTCTACATAATTCCCGTATCCCGTACCCACTTACTCGGCGCCATGTAGGTATTCTGTTATTCTCAGTATATTTGCTAGAGACAATTGTTTGTATTCCAAATATCACTGATATATTTTGAATCTAATAGAGATGCTATGCATTTACATTGTAAGTGTTGCTGTTGCATACAATTAACTAGCCAAGACTTTTTTAAAAAAAATTACTTTTGATTTCCAAAGTGCCTGACCATGTTCCACATGCTGCAATGATCATATATTCTCTTTGTTTTTCTGTCAAAAAGATATTCTGTCTTTCTTAACCCTGATACTGGCAATTCCAGATTTGATTTTTCAAACTCATATATATGGTTTGAATTTTACAATGCTCCATTGGCAAAAGACGTCAACTTAATTTGTGATGTAAGTAACTCCATCCTATGACTTTATTTTGTTGTACATTCTCCACGATGCACACATGCTTCAATTAGGAAGTTTTGTTGAATTTGGATCTTTGCAGGCCATTCGAGCGTGGCACATTGTAGGACGACTTGGTGGATGCAATGCCATGAACATGCAAGTATGTTGTTTTTCTCTTCTGCCATGGGAACCAAATTTTCTTTCTCTCTCGTTTTTCCTTTGTATTTATAGTGAATTTTTAAAACATAATTATTTTGCTTATAGAACTGGCATAATTTACACAGCTGTCACAGTCTGAGATAGAAAAACGGCCAAGTTACGATTATATTCAGGGAGCGAATGTAACACCAACTACATTTTACAACATTGGGGATCTTGAAGTTCAAGACAACTTGGCTCGAATATGGTGCAGAATTAATGCTTTGTTATACATATTAGTTAATGTAATATGAAGTGAAAATTCTAATAATTTCTTGTGATATAACAGGGTGGATATTGGGACTAATGAACCATTGATTCTAGATGTTTTGATAAATGCATTGACACAGATAAGTTCTGAGTATGATCTCCACTTTCTCTGATTAACTACTTCAGTTCATCTGTTTTCTTTTCTTTCTCATTACATATCAAATTAATTGATTTGGCCTTTTGTTTTTTGATAGCTTTGTTGGGATCAAGCAAGTAGTGTTTGGTGGAGAAGAATTTGAGAATTGGAAAGAGGATTTAACATCAGAGGATTCAGGTTATGGTGTTCATAAGATCTAGCCAATTTTCAAGGAATATCGTCAAATGAAGAGTAAATTTTCTAGGCATATGGTCAAATGAAGAGTAAATCATGGTTGCAATTGTCATCAAACATATAATGTCAACAATGTTGCTCATTTGTTAGCAAGAGCGTCATTGTCTTCCATTAGCCATCAAGAGCTTGATCATATCCCATCCTGTATTTGCATTGAAACAATTTTGATTAATGAAATGAGTTAAATTTATTTCTTTAAGAAAAAACAAAATTCTCCTGGATGTATATTTGAGAATTTTTTTTCTTCTGCCCTTGAAAAAATCGAAAATTATTTTTCTACCCTACTTTTAATTTTCTTTTTCAAATATACCATACTTTTTCAGATTCCCCGTCATCCCACAATCCCCCTTGTGGGATTTTTTTTTTAAATGTCCCACAACCCCCACTTGTGGGTTATTTTTTTTTTCGTTTTGTTTTTGTTGTAAAAAATGATAAATCGACTTATAATAACATACAAATGGAGTAGTGGTTATGGTATAGTCTACATGATCAAACTTTGAACTCACAACCTCCTTAATTACCCCTTTAGATCCTTTTTTTCCCCATTCATTTTGCTTAAATAAGTGATTTTCATGTATATTTAATTTTTCCTTTTGTGATTTTGTCGTTTTACATCGATGTTGGCTTCTTCGTTGTCTTGGTGCGACACTATTTTCTTTTTCTGTTTCGTTGTGGTGTCCGTTCAACTCAGATCGACATATTAGTTTTGATTAAATGTAGATACTTTGTTGTCTTCAACGTTATAGATTTGGAGACATGAGTAACATACCATACATTTTAATTTCATCATATTTGTAGATTTCGTCATAATTATACATTTGTTTTTGGGTATGCTATTAACCTGAATGTTGTAAATTTTTAGTAGATTCATGCTATTCGGTTGTAGTGATTAATTTGGAAATTGTTTTGTTTGATGTACTTCTATCATATTTGTAGATTTCGTCATAATTGTACGTTTTTTGTTTTTGGTATGCTATTAACCTGAATGTCTTAAATTTTTAGTAGATTCATGCTATTCGGTTGTAGTGATTAATTTGAAAATTGTTTTGTTCGATGTACTTCTATCAATTTGAATGAATGAATGTATTGTTACTCAAAACAAATAGAATTTTTTTACCTTATTTTGTGAAATATTATCCTTGTCTTTGTTTATGTTTTGGGTTGGAACAAATTACTATAATTCGACCTCGCCTGCGGATCAATCAACATTTTTCACAAATTTTACGAACAGTTGTGCAAACAGGTATAATCCGTTTAATTGCAGAAATTCTAAAAATGAAAAAATTAGCAAGAATCACTCTAAGTATATGGAAAAAAAAGAACCCTTTTTTTGCAATTCCTATGATGCAATTGGAGGGAAAAAATAACTTCCTATAATAAAAAAGGTTAAATTACACCAGAGGTCTTTTAAGTTATTTAAGAGGTAATAGTCATTTTGGTTCATGAATGAGTAACAAGTAGTCACAATGGTCCTTCAATGTATCGAAATTGCAAATAGTTTCTAATTGTGCATTTCGTTAGTCAAAATAGTCTCTGACGTCAAATTAATCCCTCAATACTGACATTAATTATTTTCATAAAAGGATTGAGACGATAGTAAGTAAGTATTTATAAGGATTGATATGATAACAAGTAAGCATATTGATGAACTAATATGACAATATTAACAGATCATTTTAACTTAAAGGAATATTTTAAATAACATAGTGCACAATCAAGGATTATTTTGAAATTTTGATACGTTGGTGTCAAGTTGTATGACTGTGAACCATTTTGGGAGATATATAGTCTACGGAGTGATTCTTGGAGGAAACTCGATGGGTTTGATGATATGCCTGATTATTTCCCAGGTATAATGTCTATGGTGAACTTCAATGGATTTTGCCACTGGTTGACCCAAGGACCTGATAATCATATTGTGTCCTTCAACTTTAGCAAAGAGACATTCTTTGCAACTACCTTACCTTTTTCTGATGTAAAACATAGATCGCACATGTTTGCCTTGGTGGAGTTAAATGGGTCTCTGTCCGTCATCTATAATTACGACAGGACGCTTGATTTTCATATTTGGATTTTATATATTAGGAACATCTTCCCAGGTCGGTTTTGGTGAATCCAAGCTCTGATAATGTTTCTATGGCTTTGTTCTTTTATCTTGTTTTGAGGTTGTTTTATTTTGTTTTCCTCTAATGAATGAGTCACTTAACTAATATAAAATAATTGCAAATTTACTGTTTTATGTGATGAGTTGGAGAAACCGGCATACTCAAGCTTAATGTTCATGACTAAGAGGGTTTAGAGCAACATGGTTGAATACAAAAAATTCCTCGCTGCCATATCATTGGTTCATTGATAAAGAAAAATTAACGTGTATATACAAAAGTTAGTAAATTGGTGCATATTAATAATTTGTATGACTTTTTTTAGTTATTTATTATATGAATGCTTTTAAATGTTGTGTTCTATTATTGCAATTGTTGAAGATTGTAAATCTAAGACATAATTTGGGATTGGATGAACCATTAAAATTTGTTGTAGAATATAGTCGTGTTTTAGAGCGCTTTATCTGTGTACCACTCCTCTGTGTTAGAAACCATAGGTAAAATAAGCATTTGAGCTTGAAAGAAATAGAAACTCAATGGAGTTTATATTGATACTTGATAAAGATGGTAAATGAGAATTGAGATGCTCTATATGTGGAGCTTTTGTATTTGATTTTTTTTATTGGATTAGAGTACCCTTTAGACTATTTTTGAAAAGAAAATTTAGATCACTGGAAGCACATTTCATACAAAGTAAGCTATGGAAAACCACAAATGTCATTAATGACTTACAATTGAGTTTATTTATAACATACTAACTGAGAAGTTTTGAACTTAAAATCCATGTCGTGAAAGCCAAAGATTTGACCATATACGTCAATCACAGTTGGTCCTAAAACACAGTTTCTATATCTGCTTGCAGGTTCGAGGTTTTTGACCATGCAAAGTTTGATGATTGGGTGGAGAAGGGTGTAGCACCAGCCATAGAACCAAGTTAAAAAATTTATGAAGATGTTTTGAATCTGGGGTATAAGGTCATTCTACTTACAGGGTGGAGTGAAAGTCATTGGACTGTTACTGTTGATAATTTAATAAATGCCGGTTTTCGGGATTGGCACCAGCTCATTTTAAGGTAATTCCCACAAAGCTTGTTAAGCCTATATGTTTTTGTTTGACTGGTTGTAAAGCCTATATGTTAACTGCTCAAAGATTTGAATAATATGTGTGTAATGCTTATGTGATGTAGATGGATTTTATTGTGTTTTTCATTGACATATTTTGTTATTGTATTCAAACAAAATCATGTACATATATTGCGCAACCATTCCGTTCTTATTGGTTTTGTTATTGTGATATCTTTAACCGTGCAAGAGTTGGCATGTTTCGGTAGAGATTAACCTGAAAAGGTGACACAAATATTACCATTTCCCTAATGGTTGAATGGATTTCTCAATTATAAATTTAATGATTTCTGTCAACTGTTTGGTGTCCTAGTATGCTTAATGTTTTTTTTGGAAAAGACATGCTGTATGTTCATAGCAGTGAAAATGTAGTATAGTGCCTGCCTTCCCAAGAGAAGCAAGGTTTAAATATCTTGTATTATCATGCAAGATTCTGCAAAAATAGCAGGAGATGTAAACTTTAGTATTCAAGTTGGTCAGTTGAAAAGCAGAAATATATCAGGTGTTATTTACTACTAAATGGTGCCTCTAAGCTTTAAAAAATTACTACATAGTTATAAGACCTGCGATGGTTATGAAAGAAAAATACCAATTGAGGCCCCAATAAAAAATATATTGATGAAAAATTGACCTATAGTTAG